>Ga0209107_10000015_pt1 | contig 105059 bp, 195 predicted proteins | sample LakErihyJuly2011_2_FD_187460 | JGI IMG/M metagenome (GOLD analysis project Ga0209107, IMG submission 187460) | Freshwater microbial communities from dead zone in Lake Erie, Canada - CCB hypolimnion July 2011 (SPAdes) (version 2) | ecosystem: Environmental > Aquatic > Freshwater > Lentic >...
TATTTTGAGAAATTTTTTGTAGCAAATCTTAATTTACTACCGCATTATATATCAATACTATTAAAAATCCAATAGGCACCCACACAATTTTTGGATATCTTATTACCCACCCTGCAAGTACAACTCTGTAGAAATTCCAGTAAGGTCTCCTACGATTATATCTGCGGGGGTTTCGAGGACTTATCATACTGCCGGAAAAATTTTATCTATTTCTTATGTTTGTTGCTCTATCACACCATCTCAAATTCTTGATATCATTGTTCAGTTTATTTCTGTCTATATGATCTACTTCTGTATAACTGTGGATATTATCTAACAATGTTTCTACAATCAATCTATGAACATATTCTTTAATTTGGTAAAGGGTTTTGCCTTTTTCATTTTTAATGGATATATTAACAGAAGCATATTGTCGAGTATAAGCACCTCCTCGAAGAAATTGTTTAACCTCTATTAAATCTTTTTGATGCATACCATCAAAGAATTTATGCGGTTCTCTAAAAACTTTACCATCCTCAGTGATATAATATCCTGCGAACTTTGTGAGGTGTTTTTTCATACTCCGGAAAAATTTTATGAAAGAGAGATATAGGTCGAAAAAGACATACAGTGTAGGTTGGTAGGGACCCAAAAATAATAACGCCCCCCGCCCCGCAACGCCAAAATATAAACAATAAACAAACAATCAGGATACTGTCGAATAACGAATAACTCACTGACGACGAATAAGTGTTTTATTCGTGTTGTTTTATACTAATTGCCATTAAAAACACTCACAAACACACAAAACACCACGAATAAACTATATTTTGTAGAGTTCTTTATACTAACTGCCACCATAAAGTGTAAGAAATATACAAAACACTACGAATAAACTATATTTTGTAGAGTTCTTTATACTAACTGCCACCATAAAGTGTAAGAAATATACAAAACACTAGAGTTCTTTATACTAACTGCCACCATAAAGTGTAAGAAATATACAAAACACTAGAGTTCTTTATACTAACTGCCATTAAAAACACTCACAAACACACAAAACACCACGAATAAACTATAAAATCTCACGAAGATATAGACTTATGCTTACTGTTATGCCAGTGATCTAACAATTCTGCAATGTAATTCTATTTTACCATCGCTCATTGAGATCTTCAACATAACTTTCGATTGATTCATTAGACTCAAGATCAAAGAGTTTGTTCCAATCTATTTGATGTGGATTAAAATCACTCATCGCATCAATCTCCAACGTAATGCGATACTTATTCTTTTGTGCTAAGAGATACGAATGAGACATAAGACGAAGAGAAGAATTAACTGCTTTAACGTAATCCTAAACGAACTTATCCTTTCTGTCAAGTTCTTTTCTTTACACGAAACTTGAGATACAACAATATGACTCTTTATTACAAAAACTTATAAAGAGTTTAAACGAATTGAATTATAAACGAATATCTTCTACTTGTCAATGAGTGTATATGCTTCTATGAGAAAACATTATACGAAACTTCTTCAATAACGAATGAACTTTGAGACTCTTTATATCAAAAATGAATATAAGAATCTGTCATACGAAATCTTATCTAATAACGAATGAACTTTGAGACTCTTTATATCAAAAATGAATATAAGAATCTGTCATACGAAATCTTATCTAATAACGAATGAACTTTGAAATCTTATTTCCTGTGTGCTGTTCTATTATAAGAAAGCATACGAAATCTTATCTAATAACGAATGAACTTTGAGATTCATTATGATTAGAATTGGATATAAGAAATTGAGTAGACGCAAAGTATCTAATAACGAATGAATTGTATAAGACCTGATATCATATCAAAGATGATATGAGAATTCTTATACTTCAATTACCTAATAACGAATGAACTTGGCACATCGAGAAACATATAGTTAAACTCTGTTCGCCTTTTATATGTTGAGTGGTAATATAAAGATACTTAGAAATCAGGATTTACAGGGAATCTTATGTGGTCCATATAAAAGTCTTATCTCATCGGGTAAACCGCCTATTGTGCTTTTTGGAATAAGATTGTGTATGTGCCCTGAGTGTAAGTATTCTCAGTTCATTTATTTATACCACATCTTTTCCGTTTTGTCAAAGTATTGTTAAGATATTCAAATATAAGGTATAAGGTGTCTGCATACCTAAGAGAGTTTATAAGTGTGCTGTGAGGGCATATAGAGGTGTCTGGGAGTGTTCTATAAGTATCATTGAATCCCTGTGAAATCTTATGTTTTTGGGAGTTCTGGGGGAATTGATTATACTCCCTCTCCTCCCACCCTATAAATCTAGCACGGTGGCGGTGAGACTTATGAGTCCAGTGTGCGGTCTGTGAAGTGTCTGTGTCTCATAAGTCTCAGGAATACATAGCAAAAAAGGTGCGAGACTCATAGTTCTTATGAGTCTTGTGAGTCTTATGTGTCCTTGTGCCAGTATTTTATGTGTCCGGGGGTGTTGACATTTTTGAGAAAGCGTGTTATAATACGTCGGCCAAGATCACTATAAGATCTCACATTTATAAACACTCATAAACACTCATAAACACTCATAAACACTCATAAAGATTCATAAGAATATCAAAAACACTCATCAACACACATAAAGACTTAATGATTATAAAGACTCTATGCGTTTAAAGACATAAAGTCTTTGTTTTACACTTTCTTTTTCATTTCACGTTTTCCACAGGAGGAAAACTTTTACACCATACAACTTTCACACCATATAGATACAATCATTAGGTATAAGATATTAACAACCAATGGAGACACGATTTAAGTTCTTGAATGAAATTGAAGGACTAGAAGATTTCACAAACTATGCAGTAGATACTCTAGGTAATGTTTGGTCCTTTAAGAATAATAAACAGAAAATACTTAAACATAACTGGAGATATAAGAGTAAAGGCAACTCTTATGGTAAATGCATTGCTCTAATGAGTAATAAAGGAAAGAGAAAACCATTCACGATACAAAGATTAGTTGCTATTGCCTTTATTCCAACTGATGACACAAATCGTAAAGTCAGACACATTAACGGAGACTTAAATGATAACAGTGTGCCTAATCTAGAATGGACTTATCCTATTCCCAAAAGAAAAGAATCTGAATATAAACAAACAAAGGTTAAGGTAGACAACTTTATCATTGAAAAAGATTTACTGAATAAGATTAAACAAGTTCACACTGCATCTATACTGAAAGGTTTACCAGTTCCTGATACAAATGCCTTTCTGAATAATATAGTTGAAGGATCATTGGATGAGTATATTATGAGATATGGATTAAGGCGTTTAATGATATAAGGATTCTGGATCAATCTCTTTCATAACTTTTGTATAAAGATCTATTGCTGCTTCATTACAATTATCTTCTTTAAGTTTGATGATATAATAATCAAGTGCCTCTACGATTGCTTGAGTTTTTAGTTCTTCCCACGTTGGTAATGTCATTGTTTATTCAGGATAGAGAATGTCGTTCACTATTTGGCGAAACTTATCTGCATCTACTACACATTCATAAGACAGTTGCGGATCTTCGATATCATACTGTTTCATCTCCAGAGTATGAATCACATCATTCATAATTTCAGTCAATGCGAAAAGTTTGTCTGAGTCAGTCATGATGATTCAGGAATAAAAGTCTTTTCAGTGATCACATCAAACTCATCAGTCATCTTTACATAATTCCATTCATCTTCATCCTCACCTTCTTGATAACAATGAATGATACCATCTTCATCTTGTTTTACATAGCAACCATCGTAATCTTCATCATCATAAACATAACCATCTGCAATGAGTTGTTGAATGAAAGTCATTTGAGAATGTGCAAAAAAGAAAATGAGAGAGATTACCAGTCTCTCTCATATAATCACCATACACCATTTGATTGAATTATTCATACTCTACGATGTCACTTTCTTGTATAGTAGAGGCGAACATCTTCCTCTCTGTATTATACTCTAAAAAGAAGAACTAAACATATAACCATCTACAAAGTCAAAGTCATAATACAGATTTTGCTTCCAAGTTGCTTCCCAATCAATTACCAAATCAACAGGAAGATCATTATACATATTTTCGCTATAGTATTCTTCAGCAAAGTCAGCACCAGAATTATAAACTCCATAGTATGCTTCTTCAACGTGATCGACATAAGAAACATCACCGTGATGTTCAATAAAAGTATCAACTACATCATAACCAATACTTTCACCAGTGCGAACATACTCATCATAATATGCAACAAAGGCATCCTCATTATAATCATCAATGAACTTAAGAGCAGCATCTAAATCATACTCACCCTCTTCAATAAACTCTACGGTTTGGGGTTGAAGAACTTCTTTGTAATTAGCAGTTAAAGTGATAGTCATTTTGTTTGATGAGTGAGTGTGAATAAGTTTGTGTATGTGTATCAGACCTTCATTTTTGCAAGATCTTTCATGCAGTTAGGCATCATCTCCTGAACATACTCATAAAAGTAAGAGTTATTCATTGATGAAAGTTGTTGACGTTCTGCATCTTCGCTTCCATCAGTAAACTCTGACTCAGTATCAATCAGGCAGTCAATATACCAGTCGATTAAGATTTGACGTTGTGCTTTAGTCAGGAAACTAGTCATTTAGCAGACTTTACAAAAAGAGAATCCATTACACACAATGAAAGATCAAAAAGAACATCATCATCAACTTGTCCTAAAGTTGATATAATTGCATCAGGAACAACTTCATGTAGAAATTTTACCCAACGTTCATCATTAAGAATATACTCAACAACTTCTGGCGCAAGAGCATCTGAAAGAGATTGAACTGTTTGATTTGAAAGTGCCATTATTTTGAAGATTTGAGAATTGCCTGTGCGATCAGAAGTAATTCATTACCATCAATTGCTTTTGACAGTAGATCAAGTTTAACTTTCTTTTTCATAATTAGTTGCCCATTACTTTGTCAAACATTGAATCATAAGCATCTTCACTTAACCAATCAGGAATCTCAGAACCAGAATGAAATTCAATCAGTGCTTGCAAAACTTCTACTTCTTCAATAGTGAATCGGAAAATCAATTCTTCTTTGTTCATTTCAGGCACCGATCAGTTGTTGAACTTCATCAAGAGACTTACATTGCCCTGCCTTAATTGCATTAGTAATTGAATAAGTCACAAACCCACATTGTTGAGTTGAAGGATCGCAAATTGCATATCCTTTCTCTTGAGTTTGAATGTCGAAAACAGTTTTAATCAGCATTGAATGTTGTGGTTTGGAGAAAAGAAAAGAATCAGTTAGACCAATGCAAGAGCATCTTTCTTTTGCCTTGGATTGGAAACTTGCTTCATCCAAGAAGACTTGCGATTGGAATTAAGTTGCGAAGGAAGTTTTTGTTTGCCTTGCACTTCATTGATAAGATCAATGAAGGAAAGAAAGAATTGACGTTCCATTCTTTGGGCGACAGACATTTGAAATTAGAATTAAGATTGGGACTCGGGTGGGACAGGCACCCCTGCTCCCTCCACCCCTTTAATATACCACATTTTCAGGTCTGTGCCCGTTGAGTGTGCCAGCACAACAAGTGGCACAAGGTATAAGAGACTCAGGTAAGATGCCCGAGAAAGTGGATGCCCTATAAGGTCGTTATATCCAGGATCGACCCATACCCCGCAGGGGACGCCAGACCGCCTCACAGGGGCACCTAGGGGGCGCTGACGGGCGTCTAGGGGGGGCGGTCAGGGGCACGGACACATTGGGGATACTACTCACCTTGAGATTGGGATTCAATATCCCAATGATGTTTCCAATCATAGTCTTCATAGTATCCACTTTTCACAATATCATCATAAACAGTGGGAAGATTATGAATCTTTGCTTTATCTCTATTTCGAAGTTCTACTTCATCATCTTGAATTATACCACCAAGTTGTTTGATTTCATTAAATGTCTTTGGTCTTCGATATGGGTAATAATCAGAAGAATTACCGTTGCGTTGAGTGTCTGACATAATTAAATTCCTTTACCAATCATACTTCCTGAACTGATCCTCTACATTTCCATCAGCATCAAACATTACATAAGCAACATCATTGTATTGTTCCTTAATCAATTTCAGCAAATCTACCAAACAAGGGAGACTTTCTTCAATATAAAACTCATACATTTCTGGATCAGTATTCACCATAGAACTAGTATCACTGTGAGTATAAGAAACCTTATCAACCTTTGGTCCCTCCAAAGGATGAAGATGTGCTGTTGAGAGTGTGAGGATTTTGGAGATTTCCATATTTAGTGAGTGTTAAGAACGTGAACAAAATCCAGGGAGACTACACACCAACCAGTGGCATCTGTCACCTCTTCGACTAGAGCATCAGCAACTTCCCCATCATCATTTTCATTGTCAACTTCCACCTCAAAGACATTACCAAGCACAGAATCTATCACAGATTGTTGGTGTTCGAGAGTGAAATCTTCATCATCAAAATCAAACAGAACTTCAGTAACTTGTAGAGTGAGAGTAGTCATTAGAAACGGATAACAGGGTGGTTTACATCAAGAACATCTTGAGTATTGTCTACAAAGACTAACCCAACATCCAGTTGATAATACTCATCAAGAAGATCATTCCAGATAGCAACATCCTGATTGAGTTGTTCTTCGTTAAGTTTTTGAAGTTCGGCAAGAAGTTCTTTGTAAGTCATTTTGTTTGTGAAAGAATGGTGACTTCAGTAACGTCGGGGTTTGACTTTAACAGTCGATTGAGTAATCGTTTTCGGTTTTCTAAAGAGTTGATGATAACTTCTTCAGCAACTGTATCTTCATAAGAGAACCTAACTTTGTAAATCATCTCAGTGAGTGTTAAGAATGTGGTGTGGGATTACAGTTGAGACAGCACCCACATCATTGCAGAAACTTCTTCTTTACTATTCCAACCATTTACATCTTCAGTCATATTTCCATTTGGTCTTATGATTGCAACCTCATAAGTATTCTCATTGATGTTGCCATAAAGACCACAATTTGGTGGTCCAGCAACTACAGAAATCTCCCAATCATTTTCAAATACATGCCTTGCTGCAATCGCATTTGGAATACCATTTAGGTGTGGTTGAAAGTTGAGAAGATCAAACATTGGAAGAAAAGGTAAAAAGAATTTAGTTAAACAGTTTGGCACAGATAGGTCCAATTCCCATTTGTACTGAGAGAGGATCATTCAGTGTGCGACCACAAATCGAACAAGATCCAGATTCGTGCCCGTAAATCTTTGCAAGTTGCATAAGATTTTCATTAGCGTCTTCCAGAAGATTTTTAACATCTTCAGAAGCATTGCCAATCAACTCACCGTTATGAGTGATTTTAGCAACATATTGCCTGTTTTCATAAACATAAACACAACCAATGTTTTGTCCTTGATTTACGGTTGAAAGAGTGATACCAGGCAGTCGCACTTGAAACTTACTGCGCTTTGCACCTGCACTATACATTTTCGTCACCAGATCATAATACTCACCGCGAATAGCAGGAGTTTCTGCATCAATCACATCTTGAGTTGCAAGATAGTGCATCCAGGCAATTTGATTCACACTTGCTTTCTTTTTATCAAGCAAATCATTCACAAAAGTATTATAGTTCATTTCCTTTGCAAGATACTGCTTAACATCTTCCAGAGACTCAAACTTGCTCTCAAAGTTGATGTCTTGACCTTTTTTAACAACAGTGAAAGAATTCATGAGAAGAAATAAACAATGGGACTCGGGTGGGACTTGCTCCCTCCACTCCTTAAGAATACCACAATTAAGTCGCTGTGCCCGTTGAGTGTGCCAGTGGTATTAGTGGCACATCTCAACACTGGACTCACTGATTGTTGGATATAATATCAGCAATCGTGTAAAGTGTATTTGCGGTTATAGTCTTAACTTGATGAGAAAAAATAAATGCAAGTGCAAAGACAACAAGTATCATTTTCATCTTATTTGGTGCCTTGAATGTAAGAGTTTTAGTTTTCATCAGGCACAGACTTTTGTAAGAGGTTTGAAGTCATAACCATAATTACCTTCAACTGCCTCATAAACAATTACATTTTCACCAGACAGTTCTACACTCCAATTCATTGCATCTTCTTTTGCATCATAAAGATCATCGTGCCATTCGGCATCTTCTAGATCAAAACTTACAGGACAAATAACAAACATTGGAATGTAGAATAGAGGACTTTTTAACAGAAAAAAGAATGAATCAACCTTCAGCGTTTTCTTGATTCACTTCATTTTGATCAGGAACAATTACATTTAGAATCTCCAGAAGTTGAGTTCCAGTTGCACCGTTGCGAAGCATATCAAGCATCATGTCGCGGGAGAAATCAACAGTCATTTGAGTTAGAATTAAGTTGGAAGTTTGTGAAGGGGCGGACCTCTCCACCCCTTAAGAATACCACATTTTCAGGTCTGTGCCCGTTTACTGTGCCAGTGGTATTAGTGGCACAGGGCATCATCAAACTCCGCAGAGTTGACGTTGTTGACTACCTGATGCTTGGCGATGCAAAGAAACACCAGCACCTACAACACTACCAGAATAAGCACCTTCACCGCTTGCACCATTCATTCTACGAGCGCGACCAAATCGCATTGTAGAAAGTTTGCTACTCACTGCTTTTGCATCATCGTGAACTCGATTTTCTTCTTCTTTCATTTCACGCAGACGCAGTGCAACTTTATCTGCAAATGCCTTGCGGAAATTAAGTTTGAAGGACCGAGATACAGATTTACCAGTAATGTCTGCCATTACTTTTTCTGCTTGATGTGCGACTTCTGCCTCTTTCTCCATCACCTGAACCAGATAATCATAATAGAGACGCACTTGGATTTGTTGTGCCTCACTACCAATGATTTGTAGAGATTTTACATCGCCATTTTTCATATATGCTTTTGCATCATAGAAAGTTGCAATCGCATTGAGAAGAGTCGTAAGTGCAACATTCACACGTTTGAAATTGATGAATGACTCATCAAGAACTTGAGTTTCAGTTGCCTCAGTAATCGTAATTCCATACTGTTTACACAGTTTATCAATTAAATTTGCGGCAGCAGATGCTTCCCCATCAAAAGAAGTTCCCTCTTGAAGTTTGAGAATTGATTGAATCTTTGCAATAATTTGCTTGCGATCCATAATGAAAAAAATAAAGAATTAAGATTGGGACTCGGGTGGGACCTGCTCCCTCCACTCCTTAAGAATACCACAATTAAGTCGCTGTGCCCGTTTAGTGTGCCAGCACAACAAGTGGCACACGGTATATGAGACTCAACCTTCAAAAATTGTAATCGTGAAACTTTTCCCAACCACCCTGAAGAACAGAAGATTGAGAACCTGTCATCACAAACTTTTGAGGATTCTTACGATAAGTGAACTTTCTCACAACTCCATTTACATCATCACTAAACTCCCATTGTTGAGAGTGTTGATTGCTGCAATGTCCTGCAAATCCACCTGCTTCAATTTCAGGTTTCCAATCAGGATGTAGAGTTGCTTGAGAGTCTCGAACTGATATAGTCTTAGGTGTAATTTTAATCACCACACCAGGAAATATATCACTACCAATAGAGTAATGAACTCGATCATTAACTAGAAAAGTGTCAGTCATTTCAGTTGTTCTGTAGAACATCCTCAAGCAGCAGTTTGTGAATACGATCTGCCTCTATAAGTTCATCTTCATCCAGTTCATCCCACTCTACCCAATCATAGGCAGATCCTGCGGTTTCATAAGAACCGTCAGGCAACAGATTAGCATACATCAGCACTCGTTGATTGTTGGCATCCAGTTTATAGGTGCAACCATTGAGTTGAGAGATGACAAAAACCATTTGATTAAAGAATAAAGAATGAGACTTGAATGGGACCAGACCCCTCCACTCCTTAAGAATACCACATTCAAGTCTCAGTGCCCGTTTACTGTGCCAGTGCTACAAGTGGCACATTGCTGATGTAGTTTTGGATCAAATCCGTGGTAGTAATGTATTTGCCATCCTTACCCAGATAAGCAACATCAACCTCAACACCATCACGACTATCAATACTGGCGGATTTAATCTCCACAAATCGAGATGTCATCACAGGAACAAATTGATCCACCAACCAATCCCAAACCTCACTATTACTATTATATTCTTCAGTATCACATTCAATCAAAATGACATCATCATTTTGGTGAACATAAGCACCGAAATCTACATCGACTTTACCATTCTCTTCACCAAACTCATCAAAGATAGAGTTTTGCTCTTCTACACATCGAACTGAAATAGCATCCAAATAAGATTGAAGATTGAATCCATCAACAACCGTAAGAGTGGCAGTAGAAACAAATTGAGTGTAAGACATTGAGATTTTGTTTGTATGAGTGTATTATAGGGCATTTGATGCCCTTATGGGGGGGTTCTGTGCCACTAGAAGAAGTGGCACATCCATTAGTAAGAATATGCGGAACTTACATAATCATCATATGCTGCTTCGCCATATCCTTCATTGATGTTGTCAAGAACTTCATCATTAGAAGGAAGTTCTTTATCTACTAGATTCCAGTAGTAAAGAACAGTTTCTAGTGCAAGTTTATCATCAAGTTCCCACCATTCATAATCGTAAGTAGGATAGAGTGGATCTACTGGAGTATTTGCAAGGTTTGCCTTGACAGTTTTTGCATTATCTAAAACATCAAGATAATCAAGAAAATCTTGAGGAAGATTCTTCCAATTTTCTTGAGTTTCAGGATAGTCGATAGTTTGACGAGTCATGATTAAACCTCTGCAAATGGATTGGCAAGTTGTGGAATTGTATTAAATCCAACAACTTCATACGGAATGGGAATGTTATTGAGATACTCTCGAATCTCAAGATCCATCTCAACTCGATTGAGAAACTTTTTGGATTGAGTTTTCCCCATAAAAGTGAGAGTTTTCAAGTACCACTCTTTAGATACATCACCGAATGGTGTTTTGATGGGGTAGAAATCCACCATCATATTACCATCTTTGGATTGAAGTTTCATAGTTTAGAATTGAGTATCGAAAACAAATCCATTGGAATAAACACAGTCAAGATTATCGAAAGTGTTTTCCCAATCAACCTCAACACAACTAGGAATGTCAAGGCAATAGCAAGAACTCACAAAGTCTTCTGCATAGTCTGCTTTAGAACTCCATTCGCCACGGTAGGCGTCCTCAAAACCACTAAGAGAATCAACACCAAACTCCTCAATGAAAACATCGACTGCTTCATAAGAATTAGATTCTCCTGCCTCCACATACTCATCGTAATGATCGCAGAAAGCAGTATCTCCATATTCTTGAATGAAAGCAATCATATCATCAATGAAGAAGTTTTCTTCAAGATAGGATTCAATCTTTTCTACAATAGATTCACCCAAGAACTGATTATAGTTCTCGCTTGTGAGATTGGAATAATCAACAGCGTAGGTCGAAGTCATAGAAGTTATGTGAGGTTGAATGTGATGAAGTTAGATAACAGCATACTTGCCAAGATGTCAGTTGACGTTATCAAGGTGGTCTTACTGCCTCCTTCACCACCCCTTTAATATACCACATTTTGAGGTCTGTGCCCGTTTACTGTGCCAGCACAACAAGTGGCACAAGGGAACCTTTAATAAGACAAATCCTTATTAAAGGATACGTTCCGCTTGCATAAGTGGCACAAGGCATCACTTACTGGTCGTGGTGATACAAGGTTCGCCGCGAGTAAAAATAGTATCTACAACTGCTTGCACTTTGCGAGCAGTTGAAATACCTACAGAGTTGTAGACTGGAATCACACAGAGAGCAAATGACTTGGTGTATTGATGTAGTGCTCCAGGTTGAATCCTACCCTCAGCAAGACCTTTAGCATCATCGTGATGCAACCTAACAACTCTTCCAATCGTTTGAGCAATTGAAGTATAGTCCATGGGGCGCATAAAGATGACTGCTTCTAGACCAGAAACAGAAATACCTTCGCTGATGATAGAGTGATGAATAACGACAAACTTCTTGGAGTTATCCTTCCCCCAAGCATTAAGTGTATCAAAAAACAATTCACGATTGACTTTTTTACCATCAATGATTGCTCCTGTTTTACTCGTAATGACCATCCAAGAGTATCCACGTTCTTCTAGTTCTTTACAGAACTCAGTCTCACTAATCAAACCAATGATTTGTTTGGTTGTTTTAGCACAGATAAGTGCCTTACCTACTTGATAATCATCAAGAGTTTCGATAAGATTATCAGCATCTCGATCAAAGATAACCTGACGACCTTGAACCATTGGTAGTTGCTTCACTTCTACTTTGGGTGGAACAATATAACCACCTTGAACCATCTCAGGACCAGAAACATTTGCAATAATCTGTCCGTAAACTTCAGTCCAATTCATACCTGGTTTACCAATGACAGTAGAGTTCTTTGGTGTTGCAGTGTAAGAATAAAATCGCTTTGCAGTCTTGGAGAAGTGCTCTACAGCAGGAAAGAAATGTTTCTGTATGCTATTATGTGCCTCATCCAGATGAATAGTATCAACCTCAATCTCAGCATCAACAAGACGTTGAAGAGAGTGATAGGTTGTGAAAATCAGTTTGTGAGAGGAGTTATGACTCCCGACCCAATTGTAGATTTCAAGAGGACGTGTAGAGGATTCCCAGCGTGTTTCTCCACTGTGAACGTGAAATACTTTTGCATTAGTGATAAACTCCAGATACTCGTGAGAGAGTTGCTCTGCCAGCAAAATCCTTGGAGAAACTACAACAACAGTCTTGGGAGTTTCTGTCTCAAACTGTCGCATTGTATCAACAATACCTACAAGAGTTTTACCTGCACCAGTTACGGCACAGATAATACCTTTGTTATATTTTTGCATTGCATCAACAGATCGTTGTTGATGTTCACGAAGGTGCAGTTGCATCAATTAACTTCCAATAGAAATATTGTAGCACACTTTGCGGTGTGCTACAGGTGTGAGTGTGCCAGTTAAAAAATTGGTCTTGATATTATGAAGAGTGGAAAAGATATTCTATTTTTTATTACCTAAAACTCACATTTGCTCCCACAACTTTACAAGATGGATTTCGCACTTTGGCGGTTTCTTTAGCTTCTTTTACATCATTAGCATAAACTTCCTCTGTGAAAGTTTGTCCGCCCTGATATAAAGTTACGATATATTTCATAGTAGATCAGTTGCGATTTTTACGTTGTTGATTGTGGCGATAAGATGCAGATGGGTCGGGATCATAAATTCCACCACCGATTGCGAGAGTAATCATAATTCAAAGAATACAGAAGGAACCACAGAACTTACGAACCCATTGCAGGGTATCATAATAACCGCGAGGATTAGACATTACCATACTCACATTCTTTTCAGGATTGAAAGCAATAGCAACATACTTATAAACATCATAAGATTCCTCAATCTCTTCAATCCACATTTGATTGACTTTACCTTCTTTCCAGTTGGTTGTGTAGTGAAAAAGCATGGTATGCATTAGTTTGCTGCCAAAATTAAATGTGCTACTCTATTCTCAGGAACAAAATCCTGAAGTTTATCATTTAGCATTTCAAACTGTTGTGCCATATTGAAATAGTATGCTGCCAGAGTATAATTCTCGGCATCATCCAAACTATCTGCCATCTTGATAAGTTGAGTGATAATATCCAACAACTCACCAGATGTGAATGAAATCGAAGTCATTTTACGTTGAGTTTGAGTTTGAGTGCTTTGAGCGATTGCTTCCTTGCTTTGAGTTGTCCCTTGCAAGTTCCTTTTGTATTCTTTTGTTTACCAGAGTTATGAACCCAATTTGGAGTTGGCACAACTCATTTCACCTCTGAACTGCGTTCATCATAGCACCTCTTGGGGTGTCGCAGGGGATTACTGTGCCACCCCAAGAAGTGGCACAGATTTATTTTAGTATTTCTTTAATGTCTTGAGTGTAAGTTATTTTAATCTAATCCAAGTGCAGTGGTGAGTTTTTGAAGTGTTTCTCTGGTGATAATATCTTCTTCCAGTTCTTCAGGAGTTGCAATACTTAAATACATCTCATATGCTTCATTCCAAAAATCTTGTGATGGGATTTTACCAAGATAAGACTTTTGTTTTTTACTGTGATAATCCCAAAAGTCATCGCAGTTAATCTTAGTCATTTCAGTTGTCCTTCAGCGATGTGATTGAGAATGTTGCGGGCATACTTCATAAAGTCATATGCAGACACATTACCATTGTAATTCTCAACACAATACCCATCAAGAACATCAGAACCGTTGTAAGTGTTGACAATCAGCAAGCAAGCATCATAGAGTGCTGCCTGGTGCTCTTCTTTAGAATGAAACTGAATTGCGTTATAAGAGGGAAGCATAATAATCAGTTGGTAGGTTCAGTAATCCATACAGCACGGTCAGTTCCCATTCTAAATGAATGGTCCCAAATGAAATGAGTTGCTTGTTGATTCGACATAGCAAACTCTTTCATAAAGAAATGAACTGCTTGAGTAAGAGTCTCAAACCGATGTGTTTGTTTCATTTGATATCAAAAAGGTTGAATAGATCGCGTTGAGTTTGAGTAAAGAGAGTATCAGGTTCAGGATAGTTATGAACTACCTCCTGAAGGTCTTTATACACATAAAGCATATCTTGCAGAACAAGAAGTTGCTTTTCAGTCAGGATGTCTTCAATCATTAGAACTTTATCAAGCATAGTTTCAGTAGTCAGTTCCATCATTTTCACATCGTTGAATCCAATAAGAATAGCACGGAAAGTTTTGTGGGCGGTCTGGTTGTCGTTGATACCAATTAAATGCAAGATTCAATCGGTTTTCTGGCACCTGCAAATACGGAATGTAAGACAGATGTGGTGTGTAGGTCATTGGGTGCTCTCTTCACCCTTTAAGAATACCACATTTAAGTCGCTGTGCCCGTTTAGTGTGCCAGCACAACAAGTGGCACAAGGTATCAATAATCCCCCACTTCTTTCCAATCTAGGTCATAATTAACACACTCAAGATACTGAGACATAATATCCTGAGATACAACATCACAGTCCATATAGTCTCTAATATTCTCAAGATCAATAAAAGTTTCTACGATTGCTGACCTATACTCTGGAGGATCATAAAGTGTTTGTGTCCTATCTAAGATAAAGTCCTCTGCAACTGCCTGCACGTAGACAGTTGCATCATCAAGAGTTTTAATTTCTAGGATTTCCATTTTGCATCTTTATGTTGTTTGTTCTTGTATTATAGGGCATCCAGAGGCGCCCAGAGAGGTCAGTGTGACAGTTCCTCAAGTGGCACAGCAATACAATTAACTGAAAAATGAAGTGAGATTATTATTTGATTTTTTACATTCTTCTATTGCTTCAGTTACAAGTCTAATTGACTGTTGGTTAATATCTAAAGTCATACAATTTCTTTCTAAAAGGTTTGAAGCAATTGCAGTAGTTCCAGAACCAGCAAAAGGATCCAAAACCCAACCATTTATAGGACAAGATGATTTTACAATTCTTTCTAATAATTTAAGTGGTTTTTGTGTTGGATATTTGCGTTTGTTTGTTTCACTTCTTGAAATGAAATAAACATCATCCCATAGATTTTGGACTGGAACACCTTTATTGTCATCAAGATAGATTTTCTTGTAAATCATATTTTTTCCAAAGTGAAGAAGATTATTATTATCCATTTCTTTCAACATATCTTCACTCACTCTCCAACCATAAGTTGGTTTGTATCCTTTATATTCAAAGTCTCTGCCTGGACGACTTTTTTCACCTGTAGTTTTAGCAAGAGCATAATAACCTCTTTCATCTTGGTTTTTGAAACTATTTTTCTCATATTTTTCATCAAGATCAACATATTCCACTTGAAAGTATGGATTACCTTTTCTCAAAACCATAATACTATCTACAATGTTTCCCCAACCATTTTTGATATTATTTTTTGGACCACTCCTTTTCCAAGAGATATTAGTATAAAAAGCATTTCTAACTTCTTCCTTTACTTTGGATAAAACAAGTGCATTACCAATAAAGTTATTATGTAAATACATCCATCCATTTTTATTCAAAACAGACCATCCTTTATTGATAATATCAGCATACCAATCAATATAGTCATCAAAGGACTTCCAGTTGTCTGAAAATCCTTTTTCTTCACCATCTTGCTCCAACATCTTAAAGTCTCTTTGTAATCCAAAGGGAGGGTCCATATAAATCAAATCAAATGTTTGATTTAAGGTATTGATAGTTTCGGCAGATTGATTAAGAATGTTAATAGACATATATTTGAGGTTTGGTAACTGAAAGAAGTTCTTTGATATTGTCTTGCTGAAGTTTGATTACAACTTGAGAGTTTTTATTTGATTTACTCATACCAAGAAAAGCATTGATACCATTATTACTGGTTATACGAATGCGAAGTCCACAATCATAAGTATGTATGCCATCACTAAAAATTACTTTTCGTGATGATTTACCCTTTCCTTGTAGAGTAATTGTATAGTTGGAATTGAGATATTGATTGACTGAATGATTCTCAAATGGAAATACAAAAAGACTTTTGGTTTCAATATCATTCACAACAACATCAAATCCAGAAAGAGTATCTTTCATTCCTTGTTGAATAATAGTTGCGACATCTTCACCTGTTAGATTATTCAAACAAGTTTCACAATAAACATCAAAATTATCTCTAACTTGACAAACAAAAGTATCATCTTCTAAAATTGATTTTGGAAGAGAACGAAACTCTTTTACATTTTCAAGAAAAGATTGGAAAATGTCTCCCAAAACACTATTATACTTACTGGTATTAAACCAGTCAAATGAACCATTTTGTATTCCTTTTTTTCTTTTAATACTTATTTGTTTAGGACCAGAAACAGCATCTTCTTTTTGTTTGGTTCCACCTCGTTTTTCAACTTTATTTTCATAAATTTTCAGTTGATTGAGGAGTTTGATGGTATCCTTTTCATTCTGCACTCCTTCGTAATGAACCGAACCGTCAGTTTTGAACATTTGTGTTTTATTGATTACCTTATTATAGGGCATCAGGACGCCCAATGGTGGAAGTATGGGACACTTCAACAAGTGTCCTTTGAGAATAGGAATACCAAGATTCGAACTTGGATTTATCGCTTATCAAGCGATTATTCTAACCATTGAATTATACTCCTAAGAAAAACAGTAGAAACTACTGCTCGTTAAATATCAAACAGCAACAGGAGTTTGTGCGGTATCATAAGCATCCAGTGCTTCTACAAGATCAGCACCAGTTTCTGCATTAACGATGCTTACAACAAGTTGAGAACCAGCAGAATTAGTATCGGCAAGGTCAGTAGCAAGAGCAAGCAGTTGAGTAGACATAATAAAGAAGATAATTGAATAATTTGGGAATAAAGTTCCCAATAGTCCCAATGGGATTCGAACCCATATGCCCAGAATGAAAATCTGGTATCCTAACCCTTAGATGATGGGACCATACGACTCTAACGAGATTTGAACTCGTGATAATACCGTGACAGGGTATCGTGATGACCGCTTCACTATAGAGTCAATGGATGAAAAAAGGGATACTCATACAAGCACCCCTTTCATATAAGTTTTGGATGAGAAGGAAACTTATAGAACCCCCTTCACTCATTTAGAGTCAAACTGCAACAGGTGCGGAATGACGAGTGAAATTGACAATGTTGTTGCCTTTTGTTTGTTTGTTCCGTCAACAGATAAGAACTTTATGCTTTATCGAAACCAGTGCATCCCCGTGGCGAAGGGTTAGAGACTTGAACTCTAATCTTTGGTTTTGGAGACCAAGGTGCTACCAATTGCACCAACCCAACGTAATGCTATGTGATTGTGAATCCAAATTAAGTTAGACAAAAAAGATGCCCCACTGCAATCTTTTTCTTAACTTAAACCATAGCGATGGAGATGTGGAGAATCGAACTCCAGTCTAAAACATCAGTAATCTCATCCTCTTGAACTTTTATATTTAGTAATATGTGTTTATATTACTAGGAGACTATAAGGGCAACTACCATTCCCATTAGCAATAGAAATCAAACACACAGCAGAAGTGGTTGGATTCGAACCAACGGATGCCCTAAAGAACATCAAAGGATTAGCAATCCTCCGCATTAGACCTCTCTGCCACACTTCTAAAAAAGAAATCAAACACCCAAAGGATATTCAATTTCTATCTCATCTTCATCAGGAAGACCCAGTTGAAGACCTACATAATCCTCATAATCGACTCCTAGAAACTTTTGTGCAAAGGTTTCATAGTCATCGTGAAGAATACAAGTGTTAATCATTACAAACCTCCCTCCTTGACTTGATGAATACATCATAGCACAGGTTTTGGGTCTCGGCAAGGGTCATGTGCCACCTCCAAAAGTGGCACAGTCTCTTGAGTCTTACTTAGAATTGCTTCTCGATAATGTTTGCAAGTTGAGGAAAAGTGTATCCAGCGTCGTTAAGATTTGAAATCTCATCAAAATAAAATAGTGCCTCTTCATATTCTTCAACTTCAACTCTTACTTGAGGATTTTTGACCCTGAGTTCTGCCCATTCTTTTACAGATTCGGGAAGAAACTCACTTTCATCATCAAAGTAAAAATAGTCGCACTTTTGAAGTTGTGATGGAACAATTTCATCTTCAGTTTTGATTGTATCATCACCACGAAACTCCCACTTTAGATTATTCTCTTTTGAATACAGATCACAAAGAACTCCAAGGCAACAATAACCCTGTCCAGAGTAAAGTTTTCCATCACCCTGTTCATACTCACCAGAACGCAGAGCACTTATCCACTTCTGCTTGATTTCAGGATTCATTTTATTAAGAAGACTCATTTGATGAAAAGAAGATTCACTTACGAAGAGGACTGTTCCAATAAGACTTAAAGATCCAATAAAGAATCACAGGAGTTGCAAACAAGGCAATAGCACCAATAAAGGTGTTTGCATTACCAGCAAAATCGTAGGTAGAGGGGGTCATCGAAATCTCAAGAACAAATGTAGTATAGCAGGTCAGGCAGGGCAGCGGAGTGCCCAATGTGCCAGTTCAATAACCGTCCAGTGCATCCTCAAGCATTGTTAAAAGACCATCAAAATCTTCGCTTGAAGGAAGAACAGTAATTAAGGCATTTACCAACTCTGCACCATACTCATCACGAAGTTCGTTGAGATATTCTTTGCGGTTGGCATAACCGTTTTCAGTGTAGACAGACATTTGTTTAATAATAAAGTTGAATAAAAACAATCAATCTTAAAAATTAACTTTTTTTATTTTTGCAAGAGAAGAATAAAAAGCACGACGCTCTCCACGCCAGCGGGGAACATCCTGAGAATATTGAGACATTCGCTCTCTCGCACACTCTGCAAGATGAAACCAATCAAGATTACCCATATAATCTTTGGGTTCATATTCAACTATCGAATCAACTAATGTAGATTTGATCGTGTATTGACGATAAATCATCAAAGGTTCTCTCTCTGTTATCTGGTATCAGTATAGCAGGTCAGGCAGGACGGCGGAGTGCCCAATGTGCCAGTCCCTCAACTGTCCTCAGGCAGTTCCTCTTCTACAACTTGGTTTTGTAGTGCAAGTTTGTCTGCTGCTGCTTTGCTGCCCTTAAAAACACGACCTTCTTTATAAAATCCCAGAACCCTTTCTCGTCGTGCTGCAATTAGAATATCATATTCTTCTTGTTGCGATTTGTTGAAATTAAAATCTTGTTGACGCCATTTAACTTGCAGTTCTTGAAGATGATGTAAAATATTAGAAGTCATAGTTGTTAATTAGTAATCAATGTTAGAGTTAAGATAAGTATCAAAGGATTTAGAGTTGTCATCCTCTTCCTCAAAGAGTTCTTCCACAAAATCAAATGTAGAAAAATCTTCTATTGAAAGATCATCATAATCATTCATATGTAAGGTTTGAGTTAGGCAAATACACTATACAGGAAATTAAAGTTCTTGTATAGTGGTCTTGTGCCAGTCGCTCAAGTGTTTGCTTTTAACTCTCTTTTAATTTCTTTCTTTAATTCTTCTCTTTCTTGTGCTGCTGCTCTCTTTTTTTTCTGTCTAGATTGGTAAGATGAAACTTCATCTTTATGTGCTTGCATTTGCTGCTGCTGTCTTTGACGAAGTTGTATTGTTCTTTGTTTAATATCCTCATTAAATTGTTGAAAGGTCTTCATCTTACAATACTTTTGAGTTATTTATAAAAAAAGAGGGTGGTGAAACCCTCTGTGTTAGATTGGGAAGTGTATTAATTGTTTATCTTCATTTTATATAATATTTACTTTCAGGATCGTCATGGTGCTTAAACCCACCTTTTGCCATATTATCATACGATTTCTGTTGCGATGCACTTCTAATTTCTTTATTTTTCTTACCCAAAACATTTTTCATAGAATCAATTCTTTTTTGAAGTCGTGCATTTCTAAATCCCAAATCTTCGGGGTTTTTAGTTTTCTGTGATTCAAATTCCTTTACTTTAGACTTTACTCTTTTTCTTTTATCTTTAAATGGCTGATACTCCAATATAGCTTCACAAATACTTTCTCTCCAATCTTCACTCATATTTGCCATAATAACGAGTGCTGATTCTTGAGTATTTGCATATCCTTCATCAAGAAGATACTCCATCATATAATCAAAAAGGTCATAAGAGTTGTTGAGTGCTTCTGCTCTTTTACGTGCCTTACTACCTCTACCACTTCCTCCACTACCACCTTGACCACTACTAACTGGAAGATCAGCACCATACTTACTATAACCTGCTTTCAAATACTTATCGTGTGCTGCTTTGGATTGGTTAGCAACTTGCTTCTGGAATGGTTTATCTCCATAATCTCTTTCATCTCTCTCTGCTCTTGCACGAGACCTATCTAGAATTTGTCTTTTAGCAGAGGTGTCTGATTTCTCAGGACCTACATTATACTTCTTACGAAGTTGATCACCTCTACTTTCTGGTTTTTGTGCCTCTGGTTCTTTCTTTTTACCAAAGAGACTTTTGATTGCTGACCCAATACCTTCATCAAGATAAATCTCAGACATTTCGTCCCAAGTATAATCACTTAGATCATAACCTTCATCTAAGAGGTCATTGACCCAGAGTTCAAAGTCTTCGTTATATTCTTTATTTTTAACTGCTGCAATTGCCTCTGCCTTAGACATTCCAGATGCAACCATTCTTGCAACTCTTATATCCGCAAAATCATTATCACCATCCTCGTCCTGATCTACTTTCTTTGCTTCATAGACACTCAAATATGCATCTTGAAGTTCTTTCAGTTGTTTAATTTCTTGTGCGTCCATTTTACAATACTTTTTAGTTATTTATAATGATACACTTTACGGGTTTAGATTCTGCTGGAATGATATGTGTCCTGACTGCATTAAACACGATAAAGCAGTTAGTTATAAAAATAGACAGAAATGCCAAAAGACGGATCAAAGAAATTTTGTCCGCCTCTTTATTATTCTTACCAGACTTTTCTCCCAGAGCACAATAGATGTAGTACAGGAGACTTTTCTTCCTATTCTTCATAAACAGATTTTCTTGATTTAATGTAAGTCAGTTCATTCCACTGATCATTATAACAGAGAACCAGAACTCTATCATTTCTGTGTATTGGACAGAACTCATAGTTTTCTTTACTTTTTTCCCATACATCAGTTTCGATTGTAATATATTCTTCGTGCTTAAAATACACCCAACCCTCAATACCTTTGGCCCATACCACATAGTCATTAACTTTGGGTTCAAAATTCATACAAATATCTTACTTACTATGTTGTAAATGCTTCAACCACTCGGGATTCTTCATTTTCTACAAGTGCAAACTTTTGAGAATCAACAACTGCTTGCATAATCAAACCATCATACTTATCAAGGTAATCGTCTCTCCACTCCAAAAGAATGTCGTGAACCTCATTATCATCTTTACCAATAACTGTAAGCAATCCTCCGTATTCTGAGGTAGGGAACTTCGGCCAGAAATTAGTCAAATATAGAAACTTTTGAGTCATTAACCTTTTTTATTTAACTTGTTTATTATAGCAATTTTGACGCCAAAAGTCAAGTAGAGACTTTGGACCATAATCCTTGTTGAATAAGAATCTTTTTAATTTCTTGATAAATGAATTTTTTCAGTTTAATATCATTCGTAGATTCATACGCAAGATACAAACGATCAAGATACTCATTTTTGTTTACAATCTTAACAACTTTAGTTTTGGTTATTCCAATGTCATTGAGAGTTGAACCTGCTTTCCTACGAGGTTGTGAAACAGCACCAGACGTTCTAAACTTGGTAGAAATCTTTGAGAGATTAGATGTTGCAAAATCAAATGTCATTTTAGATTCTCAAAGAGTTTGCAGAGTTCCATCTTTCTTCAAAGACGAAATAAGTTTTCCAACACTTTCAGTAGATTGAATCTGTTGCTTCACACTCTCAAGAATATCACAGTGAAAGATGTAAAACATTTCTGGTTTGTATGTATATGCAACACCTACTTGTTTTTCACTCTCATCAAAATAAATCTTTGCAATTGCAGAGGAGTTTGAGATTTTAAGAACTTCCATAAGAGTCTTTGGTTGATGCTCTTATCATAGCACCAACCCGACCTCCTGGGAGGGTGAGGGGGACAGTTCAAAAAGTGTCCTTAGTCATTCATAATTAAGTTGAACCAAGTCTCACTCATTCCATTGATAATAGCATTTGCAGACTCATTATCATCTGCATATCCTTCAGCAATTAGATGTTCTACAAGTTGCGAATGAATCTTATACGTTTCTTGTAGTTGTCTTGGTGTTGATTTCATCGCACGAATACTTTTTAGTTATTTATGAGTTTCAAACACCAGGAAGAGCAGCAGTTCCTTTAGGGCGAACATTTTTAACTCTTCCTGCACCTAGATTTGGAACAACACCCATTTCTGGATCAATTTTTACAGGAGTGCTAGGTCCAGCATTTGCTTCAACAATACTCTGTCTCCACTCTTCACTCATATTTTCCATAATAACGACAGCATCTTCAAATGTATCACTATAACCTTCATCAATCAAATACTCAAGAACACCATCACAATTAAGTTCTTCTAAAACATATTGTGCTTCCTCATAAGAATCTGCATATCCCTCAAAATATAAGAACTTAAGAAGTTTGTGATACTCATAGTTGTCTTGTGTGTTCATCTTACAATACTTTTTAGTTATTTATTCAAGAGACCTTTCATACCTGTATTTTTTACAAATGCCTCAAGACCTTGATTGATGGGACGCACTTTAATGTAAATCTCATCAGGAACTTCACCAAAGAAACCTTGCAACCAATTGCATAACCATACAGGGCAGCAGAGAGTTGTATCAGTATAAGTTGTTCCGTCTTCATCACTCACTTCTTTTACAAGAAGAGTATCATAATCATCAGGTTCTTCGAGAAACAAAGAAATCTCAACTTCATCACCTTCAATAGGATACTTTCCAGTCTTGAAGTAGCAATGTTCGTCAATAGCCTCCTCGGTGCCGTTGCAAAGTATTTCTTCAACCGTGTTTTGGTGTGAATGATTAAAGTGATACAGACCATCCTCACGTTTGATTGATACAACTGTAAGTTCTTTCATCTCTTGTATGTGTTTTGGGTATCATAACATAAAAAAGGTGCCTTGAGAGCACCTAATGGACGGTTTGGAAAGTGGTTTACTTGGATTCTTAATAAATGGTTTTTATTGAGATTCCAAGTAATTATGATTTATTTTGTTTTCTTTCTTTATTAGTTAAAGTTGTAAATGCCCGAGATGGTGAAATAGCAGTTTCTATATCTTTTAGTTTTCCTCTATTTCTTCTTTCAAATGCGTGATATCTAGAATGATGAAATCCTGGAGAATCTGTTGATGTTCCAGATGGATTTGCAAGAGTTAGGTTTCTTCGGTCTTCTCCGTGATATTTTCCTTTTTTTGCATCTGCTTTTTTCTTTGCTTCTATTTGTTCTGGAGATAATCCCTCAAACTCTTTTGCAGATCTTTCTAATTCAGTTTGATGATGAACTTCCTTTCCTTTTTGTTTTGCAAGTGTTCTTTTTTTTGCGGTTTTTCTTTGTTCTTCGGGTGTTTGAGTTCCAGTAATTGATACAAGTCTTTCTGCTCTTCTCGTTCTTTCTGCTACTCCCCCAGATTTTGGTTTAAGTCTCCATTTTGGATTTTCACTGCTTCCTGCATTATTAGGATATTTTTCTGCTGGAACACCCCCATAATGTTTCTCAAGTTCTGCTCTACTTGAGAAAAATTTTTGTTCTTCAATCTCACCAAGTGCTTTTTGCTTTCTTAACTTCTTGGGGTTTTTAGTTCTTGTAGATGTTCCTTCAAGTTCAGGAAAACTTGATGTTCTTCCAGATGGAATTAAGGTCTTATCTTTTCTAGCAGATTCTCTTCCTGGATAATCTGGATATAGTGGTGCTTGCCTTTCTCTAATTCTATCCAATAGAGTTTTATAAACAGAATTATCTGGATTTTTTGCAATTAACTTTGCTGTTGCAATTTTCAATCTCTGTGTTGTAGATGCCTCGTATATAAACTGTTTAAATGTTTTCATCAATCCACTTTCCCCGTCATAAGTCCCGTTTTAGGACTTGCTTTGGTTGATTTTTTACCAAAGATTTTACCATAAAGTTTTGCTCGTTTTGCTTCACCAGTTTTCTTATCTTCACCCGACATAACGGCAGTCGGTTTTCCTACGACAGTATCTCCTTTTTTAGCACCTGCTTTTTTAAGTTCTTTTGGAGTATCTTTAATTGCTTGAATAAAGTTTCTACCCCTTTCCATTTGTTGGTCCCTATCACCCTTTCCAACATCACTATCCCGATGCATAATATCTACTGTATGAACTCTTCCCGTTTTAGAAGCACCTGATTTAGTCATTTGCTTTTTCAAATCTTTCACCCTTCTTACACTTTCACTTGAAGGTGCGGTTTTGAGTTTAGTCATACCAGATGCATTTCTTCCTGCTGGTTTTATTTTAGTAATAAGTCTTTCAGCCTTTGCTGCCTTTCTTGCGGATGCTTGAGTACGAATGAAATGGTCTTGTTCGGTGCTTCCAATATCATCCTCAGTATCTTCACTATCATAAGTTGTATAATCTTTTGCTCTGGTTCTCAAATCTTTAGTGGAATACTTACCAGTTCCTTTCAATCCTGCTTTTCTTGCAATTGCAGCAACAGACCTTTCTCCACGGTCCATCTTATTTCCAGCACGACCTAAAGTTGCTCTTCCTCTAGTTCTTTCCCCACTAGAACTCTCTTCTAGTTCATAACACTCTAAAATAAATTCTTGAAAGGTTTTCATTTTATTATAGTGTTGTCTTTTTGCTGAAAATATCCTTCCCTTTATTCGCTCTAGCTGATTTTGCCCAACCCACTTTCATTGCAGGACTTGGACCATCAGTGTTAAAATCACGTTCTCTCTTTGCCCCTGGAACTTTCTTCTTACCACGAAGTTCACCTGGTTTACCATCTTTAGCACCACTTCCACCACCTCCTTGTGGTTGTCTGCGAAGTTGTTCTCTCTCACTTCCCCATCCTGGATGTGGAGAATGTTCTGGTGCAGCAGTCATTCCTTGACGCCTTCTTCCTATCACTGCATCTGGATTAGGTCTCTTATATTCAGTTTTCTCTATTTCCCATTTACCTTCTGGAGTTTTTTTAGCTTTCTTGCTAACTAGACCAAGATACATTGGAGTTTTTTCTTTCCCCTTTACTTTATCTTCTTTACGCATCTCGTAAAGATATGCTTCTTCTACAAACTCTTTAAAAGTTTTCATTTTTTTATTCCTAGGAACTACTACACCACTATCAAGATTTCTTTCTGCTTCTCCTCTCACCCTTCCCCATCTTTGCATTAAAGCAACACCAGGACTTTCAATTTTTCCTGTTTTTACAAAATCTTTTGGTGATTGTGCGGCAGATAAAGCCATTGTTGCTGCTAAAAAAGCATTTGCAGCTTTTTCTCTTTTTCTTGCTTCGTTAAGCATTATTATACAAAAAAATAACCTTTGACTATTTAGTAAAGTCAAAGGTTATTGTTATTTTTTTTTAATTTGATTAATATGATCCTTATAAAACTCTTCTTGAAACTTCTCTGTATCCATTAGTTGACCTACAGTCATTTCTTTTGGAGGTGATGGTTTAGAAAAGTTTTTATGCTTTTTCATTTTTTTAATTTGATTGATTTATTTATCAGCAGCAAAGATAAATGCTACACCGATTACAAGAATTGCTCCTAAACCCATACCTGCAATAAAAGTCATCGCTTTACAGAAAGATTAGTGAACTCTGCAATAAAATAATCAACAGTGACGCCCAAGTCCGCCGCTTGTTCTTCAAGTTCTACTACAAGATTTTCGTGCAACCTATCAATTTGCAAATCCTTGCGGTCTTCGTTGTAATCAATCATCGTGTTTGCTCCTTTGTTGTTGAATAAATTGTGCTTCATCCCTGGGTCGTATCACTTTGAAATAGTATGTAAGTGATCCTACCACAAAAGCAACCAAAAGTAAATAGAGTGAGATTGCAAGAATAACAATCATTTCATCTGTTGAATTGCTTGTTGTTTGTAGTATGCCTTAAACATTGCATCATCACGTTGAATAAGAAAGGCATTCCACCCAATGATTGCAGCAAAGGCAAAAAGAGAGCAAAGAATGTACTTGAGTTTCATTGATTGTTGATTAAACAATAGGAACATAAACATAATCAGGATGCTTGGATTTGAAAGCATCTACTTGTTCTTGAGTCTTAAGAAACACTGAAAGAGTAGTGTTTGGATGTTCTTTGTAGTAATACTTAACGCGAATCATATTCATAGTTCAGGTAGCAACGGGAACAGGGATTTCTACCACTTCAGGTAGTTTAGTGTTGTCGAACTGGTGCATATTGTAGCACACCCACTGATTGTTTCGTGTGAAAATGTAGTGATATTCTTCACAACCATCAGGAAGCAGATATTCACACAGGTCAGCATCAAGAAGAGGAGGACAATTTTCACCACGGGAAGAATAAGGTAGTGGTCCAGTTTCAGGAAGAGTTTCCTGATTAAATCCAAGATTAGTCCACACAGCACTAATGTCTCCACCATCAATCAAGGAAGATACTTTCTCGCGGGTGTTAAAGTTCTCTACAAGTTTGACTCCAAGAAATTCTGGATAGGAGTCAAAATGATTGTAAATTGATAGAATAGAACCATCAGCAAGTTCAATTCCAATTCTTCCACGAGTAGCGATGGGGGGTTCCTCAAATCAACAAAGGTATTATAGGGCATCCACTGGGTCTGTGCGGGGGTCTTGTGCCAGTTCTCCAAGTGTCCTATCAATTACAAAGAGCATTTCCTACAATTCCGCCAGTTACAGCACCTAATGGAATACTCCACCAACGATTAGAAACTCTGCTAGTTGCTCTATAAGCACCAAAACCTCCAAGAATTGCACCTATTGGAGCAGCAGCACATTGACGATAAGGTTGTGCTATAGGTGCAGCAACTGGTGATTGTTGCACATTACCACCATTAGGACGATAATATGTTTGATTTTGACAATTTACATTATATCTTTGAGTATTTACATTGCCTTGGACATAATTTCCATAGGAATCATAATATCCAGGATTATAGTTTTCTTGATAATTGGTACAAGTTTGGTATATATTAGTCTGCTGTGCAAATAATGGTGCTGTGGGCACGAATGTGAGCAGTGGAAGTAATGTGAGTGGTAGAAGTTTCATTTATTTAATTAAGTTTAATCGGGAAGTCTTGCCAAGGATTTTCCTTTTCTGTGAGCATCAACATATTTTCTTGCAGATCCCTCTGTTCTACAAAGTTTTTCTAATTGTTGTCCCTGATGTATAACAAGATATTGATTTCCATAAGGAACAACTGCATATTCACCTTTATTGATTAAAAATCCAACATTCATTTTTAATTACCCAATTCTTTAAGACTTCTTACCAGATATTCGGCAAATTCCTCCATTTTCTCTGGGACCACCGTTTGTGGATATTCATTGATCGCATTCTTAAGTGCAACCATCTCATTGTATTCTTTTTCTGTAAGTTTAGTGTTTCTTTTGTTTGCGTAGGTCATAGTTTTAATCGAAATATCTTCGTATCCTAACACTATCTATCTATATTGTTGTATAACTTAATAATGTCTTAAGAGTGTTGTTGCATTTCTTAATCTCCAAATATAGGACCAAAAGATCCACTACTTCCAGGGTTTCTATTCTCAAGCATATCCATAATTTCTTCGAACTTCTTGCAGTGTTCCATATCCATAAGAATTTTTGAGAGTTGATTTACTACCATGGGTTTTTCGCACGAAGCAGCAACCCTAATTGCAGCACGAATGTGTGACTCTGCTTCCAGAAGATTTTCTAGTGTTTGTTTTGAAAGAGACATCAAACTTTCCTCAAAAGATAAGAACCATCCAAATTATCCACCCACTCCACTAAATCATTTTCTTTAAGATTTGCTGCTTCTAACAAATCATCAGGGAACTGTACATAATAATCATCTATACCTTCCTCAATTTTCTGCTGAACAGGAAGAACCCACTTAACTACTTTATCACCTTTAATCACATCATCTTCCCAAAAACTATTCCAAGAACTTTTACATTCTGGTGATGGGTCTTGATTATTGCAAGTGGAAGAAACACTATATTCTTGTTGATGAACTTTGGTTACAGTTTCTGCCCAAGCATCCTTAAACTTACGGTCAAACTCCTCAAGGTAATACTGCAAGAACTCATCCGCAGCATACATAAGAGTTTCTGCTTTATCATATTGATGTTCTTGAAGTCTATCAATAGCACTATCAAGAATTTCACGAGCATTGGAAATCTTTGATGTTACCATTTCTAAATCATTTAGAGTGGACCACACGCGATGGTAATTAAGCGTCATTTTGATTAAGTCTATCTTGGATTGCTTCTCTTACTATAACCTGGATTTCTTTGCTCGTCAAGTGATTTAAAAATTTCCAAGTAGGATCTTTTTTGTCCCAACTCATTTCATAAGAACCATCATCGTTTTGAGTAATTTTCAGGGAATCAGTCTCTGGGTTTGGGTGCATTACAGGAATTACAATAGTGGGAATAATTGTGCTTAAAGAATTTTACAACTTGATAATGTTCTTGATTTAATGGTTTCTCTTCACCGCACTTGGAACAAATTCTAGTTAGGGGTATCCCACTCAGATTTTTCTTGTTTACGGAGGGACTTGAGTTCTTTGTAAAGGACACGAATTTGTTGATATGCTTCTTCAGGTGAGATTTTATCAGAGATTTCCAATGAAGCAAGAATTCCACATTTATCTCCAAATCTTGCAAGTGCTCGTTCATATTCAGTTAAATTTTCATAAGGCATTACAGGTTCTCCTCTTGTTCAGTCTCAATCAGTAAATCACTCAAAGGATATGCAACACAAAGAAGTGTAAATCCCTCATCCATTTGAACATCATCTAGGAATGTTTGTTCACTATTATCAATCTCACCCTCAATCACTCTACCAGCACAAGCACTACAGGCCCCAGCCCGGCAGCTGTATGGCAGATCAATACCAGCGTCTTGTGCTGCATCAAGGATATATTGGTCTTCTTCGCACTGAATCACATTTTCAGTACCATCAGAGTTTCTTAAAGTAATCGAATAAGTCATTTTTCCAAAGTATAATTGTTGAGTGATGAGGTTTCTTCATGCAGAATATCTATACGTGCATCTACAGCCCTGATATTCTCCATAATTTCATAAAGCACGTTGGTTGTTTCTACATTCTCTTCTTCTAACTTTATAATCTTTTGCTCAAGTTCTTCTATTTTCTTAAGCAAAACATCAGCAGGAACTTCAGGTAATCCCCACTTTTTTTGAAACCAATTTCTATCACTCATTATAAAATACCTATTTCTTTTAGATAATTTCTATACCTCATAAATCTACCAACACTAGGTTGTCCTGGAACATCCAGTTGATAGCATATCTCACAATAACATATCCACTCGTACCATGGTGTTGTTTCATCAAGGACGTGATACTTCATACTTCTACAGGATTTAATTTACTTTCCTGAAGAAACTGAAGAAACCAACGTGTAGATGCAATACACTGCTCTTCAGTCAGTGATGTGACCAAAGATTTATCTTCCGTATCATAACTACACCAAGTTCCATATTTTTTATACTTAACATAAAAACAATTGTCTATAAGGTTTTCATTCATAATGATTTAATTGCCTCCGTATCTCTATTTTCATTGTAATCAAGGAACTATACAAGTACTGTTGATACTCATTACCATCAAGAAGACGCAAAAGACTATCAATCTGCATCATCGCTAGAATAAGTTTTTGTTTTTCCGTCATTTTTTAGGTTTACGAGTGCGATTAACAGGTCCAGAGGGATCCAAGTCTTTGGTGCTCCTTCGATGTCCACCTCCACTTCGATGATCGTCCTTCTCAATTGTTTGTTGTAAACTTTTCGGGTGTTTTTTGCTAGGCTTAATGGGTTTCTCATCTCTGTATAGAACCTTTATATCTTTGGATTTAAGTTTAGTGGAAGTGATGTATTTTTGCAAATAGAAATCATCTTGGAACCAAGCAATTCGATTTTCTAAAAGAACTTCTAACCGAACTGGATGGTTTTGATACGGGAAGAGTGAAGTATCAATCATCTTGTTCCTGTGATGTCCTCATAGTCTTGTAGTTTTCCTTGGATGAAATGTAATCTCAAAGTCGGCCAAGCAGTCCATTCCCCAGTCCAACCTGATCGATAAACGGATATGTATTTTGTGATGGGATGAACTTTATACTTACCTCTTTGCCCAGTTGAAATCCACTCAAAGTTAAGAAAGAGATGTTTATCACTATACCTCTCATCATCTTTTGGGATTTCTTCAAATGTTGAGGTTCCAGTGTAATCAGGATACCATAAAAGACCTGACTTATCAAGGTAATAATGGGTCATAGTACCACCATACCCTTCTTCTATGTCTTTTGTGTTTAGTTCGGTTTCGGTAAATTGTGGTCCAAGGTCATAGCTACTGCGTAAATAATCAAACATCCCCATCAGTCTTCCTCCTCATCATCAAGGTTAACATCATCAATCAAATCACCAACAAGGTCTTTAAGGTCATCAAACATATCTTTGGTAAATGGAACTGTCTTGACTTTACCTGTATCAATATCATCAACCATTTGTAAGAGTTCTTCTAAAAAGAATTTGGGATAAGTTTCGTCGGTACAAATACCAGACCAGAAGTAATCATAGCACATTTGGAAAGGATCGTCATCTTTTAAAAGTTTATATGGTTTATAATTTTCTGTGATGAGGTCTCTCCACATCACAAAGTTCTCATTAAAAGACTGGAACCAAGTGGGAACCAAATGTGTGAAGATATACTCCATCCAACTCATTTTAATCTTTTTTGTGTCTGTACCTAATAATGCTCTTGAAAATATCATATTATTATAAACTAATGTTTTTTAATTCTACCTCTTTCCCAACCATCACCTGGACATTCTACACCTCTTTTTTCAATTTGTCCATTATTCCACCATAATTTTCCTTTCATATTTTCTCTATTTTTTCCCCCAATTTTTTGTTTTGTTTCCTCCGTATGTTTTTTTCCATACATTGCATTTTTTTCTCCTCTATTTGCTTCACTTATTTTTTTCCTAACTTCTGGTCTTTGAGAAACTCCCGCCAATCTTAATTTTTGTTTTGTTTCTTCTGTAAATTTTCTACCTAATGCTTTTTTTCTTATTTTTTCTTTTGTTTCTCCTGTGTGTTTTCTTCCTTTAGATTTTTCCCCTATCTTAATTTTTGCCTTTTCCGACAAACTCCATCCTGTTCTTTTTATATTACTTTTTATTACTGCTTGTCTTTGTGTTTCGGTAAAAATATATCCACTTACACCTTCTCCTCCACCAGTTCTATTATGGAGAATACCAGTTCCTAAATCTTTTCTACCAAAGACAGCAATCATATAGATTTCGTGCTTGAATGCTTCTTCTTCAGTAAGATTTTGTTTTAGGAATATGATACGATTTTTATCTTTAGGAACATATATTCCTTTTTGATGTTTTTCATATAATCTGTTTCCTCCACCTTTACCAACATAATAAGGAGTTCTGTTCTCACGCAAATATGCATAAGTATAAAATCTTTTAGGATTTACCATTTCTACTCTTAAACTGACTGCATTATTATTTATATTAAAAAGGAGTAGATTTCTCTACTCCCACCTTACAGATTGCAGTCAGTTAAGGCATCATTATTTAGTATTAGTACCTAAAAGTGGTTTGCTAAACATATTAAAATACTGGTAAAACTTCAACTTTTTTGCATCCTTGATATTCTACCACATTTTTCCAGAAAAAGGCACTCTCAACATCCAGAAATACTACTGATTGCTTACTGAACTGACCTTTCTTTTTGGGTTTGAGGTAGACAACACTATATTTCATTTTATTTTTTCTCCCCATACCCATTTTGTTTCTCCTGTTGGATTTGGATGTAGTTCATAATATTCTTCCTCACCCAATCTTCTATAAACATAATGAGTTCCATCCTCTCTTTCACAAACATATTCACACTTATGTGGTGAATATAATCGTGCCTCAATTATTTTGTCTTTTAGATTTAACATCGTAATCAATTATAATTCTTTTATGTTCAGTATAAGAGTCTGTGCAGATATAACACTCTAACTTACCACCAAGTTCTTCTACAAGTTCATTCAGTTTTTCTTTTTGTTCTTCAGTCATTTTTTGCAATCTAAGAAATAAGAATACCTTGCACTATTATCAGGTGTATATCTTACAACATCACATTCCTTATATGCATCCACCACCTCAAACTTTTGCTCTGGTGGTGATGGTTGTGATTCTAACCAGTTCGCAGCACCATTTATAAGGAATGAAAGTGCTGCAATTCCTACAATAATAACAATAATACTTTTCATTCTTCTACCTCCCAAGGGGATTTGCGGTTCATAAGTTTTTTCAAACTCTCTATTTGTTTTGGGTCTGGGTTGTTTATTTTTTCAACCAGGGTATCATAATCCCTCGCAGAAAGCAAGATGCGTTCTGGTTTTGCTCCCTTACCCCAGAACTTCTCAAACTCCCACTTGTAGTTCATATCCAACCACCCACCATTTAAGGAAGACCAGAATGAAACCCAGATATGATAATCATCAAATCTAAATCCCTGATGAGACATCAAACGATACCACCACCAGAAACTTGAGTATTTTAGATAACGATTAGAGATTATCCATTTGTTTAAGAACACTGGAAGGTTCATTTTTTCCACTCATACATTTCACACCACCCATTACTCAATTCCGTCCAAAAAGCATTAGGAAGTTTATAAGAATACTTCATATCTCTCATCCAATATGTATATGCTTCCCAAGCATATCCTACACCAATCCAACCACAAAGAAAGTCATACCATTTCGTATTTCTATACACAAAAAGATTATTAGTATCAAATGGGTTCCACCGAAAATAAGGTTTGAACTCATAAGAATGAAAATCTACATACTTATCGTATTCTTTTTGAGTGTAGTTCTTATATCGTTCAAAGAGGTTCATTTTCCTCCTCCCAATCAATCTCAACGGTTTCTGATTGTTCTACATTAGTATAAGGCATCGGATTACCATTCCCTGTTACATCTTCATATATTGTTTCAAACATCCAGTTACAAGCAAAACTCTCAAATGCTTCTTGAGTTGGTTCTTCCTCAAATAGTTCTTCTGTGGGAGTGAATGTGAGAGTTCGGGTGTATGTGACTGTGACTGCTTTGAGTGGGATTTTCATTTTAGGTTCTCCAGTTCCTGTTTGATTTGTTTGAGGTTCATTCCTGCCCAAATATCAAGGGCAATATCTGCTTTTTGAATTGCGGTCCAGAGTTTAGGATAATTCCTCCAATCCACAACATCCTCATCAATTGCTATAAGCAAATCAAGAATACAGATTTTATAGAGTTTTTCTGTTTCAGTCATTTTCCTTCCAGTTCATCAAGAATACCAGCAGCATAAGAACCAAAGTCAATCTCACCCAACGCTGTATCACCACAATACTCGGGCACATTCTCCATCATAAATTCATCAAGATAAAGAAACACACGAATTGCTCTGCGTTTATCGTGCTCGGTGATTATGGTATGAGGTTCCGCAATAGTTTTCGCAACCATATCAAAGAGTTCGTCTATAGTAAGTTTCATTTGCTATTTGCGAATTGTGTATGAGTGTATTATAAGGCATCTGGTGGGGTTTTGGTGGGGTCTTGTGCCAGTTCGTCAGGTGTCTCATCACTCAAAGAAATGCGGAGATTATCCCCCCCAATATGAAGGTGGAATATCCTCCCATCATTCAAGTATATTCCGCACCAATACACATCTTCCGTCATATTTTCCCAATGGACCATCTTCACATCTTCTAACACAAACTCATCAGGATTGGTAAGTCTTTCGGTCATTGATAGGGATTGGGTAGATTTTTGATGATTTCAGTAAAGAAAGCAAGACGGTCTTTGGTATAAGCGACATCAACTCCGTGTGTCTCACAGAGTTTCATAATCTTTTTACTCTTTTCGTTGTAAAAAGAATATCCCTCAAATTGCCCATACTCAACATCATCAATAAGTGATTCCTTCATCACCTCAAATAACTGAAATAATTCTTGTTGAGAGAGTTCTACTTGTCGTCCAGTTTGTTGGTGCCCGTTGAATGTGATTTTCATTTCAATTTACTCCATACAATTCCAAAATCCTTTTCGCAACAACAATAGAAAGTTCTTTGTTCCCAATAGACATATCTTCGGTGATGTTTTTAGAACCTTCTTCAAGTCCTCGTTCTCCAGATTTTATGTAAACTCCACCATTATCTGCTTGGAGTTCCACCCGATAAGTCATTCCTTCTGCCTCATCAGTATATTCGTAGCAGTCGGTGGTACTATGAAGAATTTGAGTTCCGGGAACGATATTGTAAGGTTGAAAAGTCATTAGGTTTCTGTGTGTATGAGTGTATTATAATGCATCCAAGTCACCACCGGGTCTTTCGTGTGCCTCTTTCATAAGTGTCTCCGTTCTCTTGAGGAACTCATTACCTTGTGCTTCAATCAAATCGGCAAGGTTATTCAAATCTTCTACTGGAATACTGTCCTTCATACCATACTTACGGGCAAAGGCATAGATTGCTGATTTTAATGCGAGAGATTGTAAATGTTCCATAGAAATTGGACCTCCGTGTGGAAGACCAGCACAAGTATCGTTGTAGTATTCGTTATATCGATCCAACAAAAGCATTTTCTTTCATCAAGATAAATCAATTATACAACAAAAGGCACCTAAAATCAAGTGCCCTTGTGCCAGTTCTTCAAGCGTCCTTATGATATTCTAACTCTTTTGGAAGTATCTATTCCCCGTGCCCTTTGGTATTTTGCGAGATTACCAGCGTTTGTAATAAATCCAGTTTCTGTACACATCCATCTATGAGAATTTGCTTTTTTGCTATTAATACTTCGTTCCTCAAAAGTAAGTGAATGAACTCCTATACCATCTTCATAACATTTTTTTCCTATTTCTCTTCTCTCTTCAATTGTTAAAGAATGTATTCCTACACCATTTTCATAATTTTTTATTCCTATTTCTCTCAATTGTTCAGTAGTAAAGGAATGAACTCCTACACCATCTTCATAACATTTTTTTCCTATTTCTCTTTTCTCTTCAATTGTTAAAGAATGTATTCCCTTCCCATCTTCATAACTTTTTTGTCCTATTTTTTTGCTTAATTCACTTCTTTCTTCTTGTGTTAAAGAAAAACAAGCATTTTTATTTTTATAAAGATTTTTTCCATTTTTTCTTCTTGTATCTAACGAAAAATTTCCACTACAACTTTCATTTAAGCACCACTTATCAACATTATAAAATGGTTTTATTAATTGCCCCTCAATTTTTTGTGCGTGTTTCCAACCTTCATCAGTATAATCAAAAAGTTGTAATGTTTGTTTCTTTGGAGTATAAAGTTCCCAACACCACTTATGAGTTTTAGGAGAACCCACATAGTACTCACCAAACTTTTTCTCCTTATGAACTCCATAATAATAATACAAAACTTCCTCAAAGGTAATTTTATATGTGTATATTCTTGGACTTTGTGAAGTCATAGTTCTGCTTTATGGTGTGTCGTATTACTATTTATACAAGAAAAGGTGCCCGAAAGCACCTAATCTCCGCTTCTGGTTACGACACACATAAGCATCTTTATTTATGAGTAATTGTAATGTAAATGTGTTTCCCAAGTAAAGAATGGTTGGTCACGACGAGCAATCATTTCTACAATATAATCCGGAACCAGTTTACCATACTTTTCCATAAATTCATCTTCTGTTGGTTGTTCCAATCCTTGCATATAATAATCAGCACCTTCACCAACAAACTTCTCAAAATAACAAAGGTCGTGGTCTTTATCACCAATCGGTAGATAGTTACGGCAAATCTTCAACCAATAAAACCTACCTTCCCCAGTCGCAACATAATCAATAGCAAAGAACCTGTAAAATGGTCTTTTATTTTCTGCTTCTCTTTCGGCAGCAATATCAAGCATTTCATCAAGTGTAAGGTCAGTCATAATGCCTCCAATTCATCAGCAAGTTTAAGAATGTCTTTTACATTTACAACACCAATTCCGTGGTCTCCATCTACACTAAAGTTCCAGTATGAAAGTTCTGTTACTAATGTTCTCAATACGGCAGCAAACTCATAATGTGTTTTTTTAACCATAGGGTCTCTACCCTCACGAATAAGTTTCCCAAGAGTGGGAGAACCTTCGGCAACATTTCGTGCTGCTGCTATAATTTTTTGTGCTGTTTCAGTCATTCAGTTTCTCCGCAAGTTCTTCTGTGGTGTATTTTTCTCCATCAAAATTGAAAAAGGTTCTATCTTTTCCAAGAACTTGATGTTCGTAATAAGTTTTTCCAGAGACTTGTGGAAACTCACCATTCACTTTTTCTTTTATATAGTTGATGTCTCCAATATAGTCGTCACAATCAAGACTACCCGTAAATTGTTTTGGATGATTGTTCATAAACTTCACAGTTGCTTCTACCAAACTCATATCAGGTTTTGTGGATACTAACTGAAATCCAAAGCGGGCAAGTAGTTTGTTGAATAGGTCAATCATTTTCCCCGACCTTCATTTTAGTAATAACATAATGAAATTGAGGTTTGCCTTCCTCATCCAAAATATCCTCTCCAGGACACATATAAAAGATGATTTTAGCACCACTCGCAAGTTGTTCTTCAATACCTTCCATCGTTCTATATGTTCCAGTTCTCATATATTCTGGAAGTGAATTGAATGCGTCCTCAAGGATTTTTATTTGTTCTTGTGTAAGGTTTCTTTCAGTCATTAGAGTTTCTCCAGTTCATCTCTCAATTTAGCAAGTTCTTTTACATCAATAATAGAATAATATGAATCTTGTGGATTTGGATATTGTGTAAGTCGAATTATAATTTCTGTGATACTTTGGCAAAGTGCTTCTTTCATATCATCTGTTGGTTCTTGTCTAAGTCCTCCACAAAACTCATCCCAAACTAATTGTGCTCTTTTGAGGTCAGTCATTTTTCTAACCTTTCAGTAATATTTTCAAAAGAACTATAATCATAAGAAGTTGGTTGTCCCATTCTCAATTTCCCATCAGTATAAGAATGTTTATGAATTACCATCTTCCCCCCAAGTCCAACGAAGTCAATCAGTATTCTATCACATTCATAGAATTCTTTGAGATATTGTGATACTTTTACATAATCTATGGGTTTAGCAGTCATTTTTCTGTTTTTCCATAAGTTCTTTCAATTTTTGTTTAGCATAATCCGTGAGTTCTCTTTTTGACTTTCTCAACTCGTCAATTTCACTTTGAGATAGAAGGAACCCGTCTGGGATATTCCCGTATTCTTCACTCATCTCTTATATCCTTGAACCATTGGGCGAATTTAATCCATTCTTTATCATTAAATGCTTCTGAACGATTGGCAGCACTGTAATCTTGGTTCCCATTTTCAGCACAAAATTTATGAAATGCGTGTTTAATCTCACACATCATAAGGTATCGGTGCATATTAACCATTTCGCATATTTGGGCATCAGTCATACTTCCCACGCATAAGATTTCAGGAGTTCGTTGTCTCTTTCAAGTGTCTCAATTTTATCATACAAATCGTCAATAATTTCAATCAAAGCACAATAGTCAATACTTTCAATATCAGCACCATTTTCCATATCGGCATAGGTGTAATAAGACAATTGCTGTTTTAGGTTGCGTTCAGTCATTTGTTTTTTTGTTTCTCAAAGTATTCAGTAAGTCCTTCAACTGCTCCAATAGAAAAGGCAATCCAACCTGGAGACAATACCCAAATCCAACTCCAATCAATAGTGTGAGTTAGTTTAGCACAAATAAAAAGAAAGAGCAAACTTTCAAAAATGCCGATTTTGAGTTTGCCGATTTTGATTGGGTTCATTTCAGTTGTCCTCCTTCAAACGAATATTGCCTTCAGTATCACCACACATAGAATAGAAAGCATCTTCAGCAATAGAACGCAAGAATGTATCATAGTCATTTTGTGTGGGTTCCCCTTCTTGTCCGGATGTTTCCTCTTCCCACATTTTCAAGAAATCATCTACGGAAAGTGTGAATTCACGGGGAATGTATGCGACTTTGGGAATGATGTGATTAGTCATAATGTGTTTGTGTATGAGTGTATTATACAGGATTTCCGTCAATAAACATAGGGTGATTTGGATAAGAACTCCTAACCATCATCACCCTAATCATAAGAGAACCATAACTCCCAGATTGTTTCATAGGAGTTCCCTTTCTGGTGTGGTTCCAAGATAGAACAGACATAATCAATCTCCAAGACTACCAGACCTTACACTATCCACACCAGATAACCACCCATCATTATAACCATTTTTACCACCATCTTCCCATCCATCATCATAACCAACACCATATGCTTTATCAGCAACCGCAAGAGCAAACTTTACAGCAACCTCACGAAAGGCATTATTCATAGCACCAGTCATAACACCAGCACCAAGAGTATTCATTCCAAACTGGGTTCCATCACCCCAGAGTTCAATAAGTTCTTGTTCAGTCATCAGGTGTTTGTGTGTATGAGACTATTATAAGGCATCCAGAGGCACCCAGAGCATCCCCTGTGCCAGTTCTTCAAGTGTCCTCACCCAAGTTCTTATAAATCGCATCCATCCATATCTTATCAAAATATTTCCTGTCTTCATCAGTAATCATATTTGCTCTCATATACTCTTCAAGTGTGATGTTATTATCATCCAAGTATTTTTGGAGTTCTTCAAGGTTTATAGACATAAACCTCAAAGGTTATTTTATTCATATGGTCTCCAAATTCCATATTCATACTTACTACCTGTGCTTTTCCTGTTTGGATTTGTCCTGCTACTTGTTGAAAAGAAGTTTTCAAATCATCAAGGTCATAAGATTTGAGTATTGGAGGTTTTGATTTCTTCAGTTCATCTGCAAATGTTTCTTCACCCTCATAATCTTCTATTCTTGGAAATTTTGGTTTCTCTTTCTTTCCGTAAAGTTCCTCATATTTTTGTAGTAAAGGGTTCATCATTCTAAAATAATATCACAACCATCGTTTCGTAAGTTCAACGACCACACAGATTTTACCACATTTGATAGATTATTACCAACACTCATCCACACCTCAAAATCCTCACCATACTCATTTGTATCAGGAAGAACACTCAAGATTTCTTTGAGTTCCCGAATGGTGAGTGCGTCAGTTGTGAATGGTTGGTTTCTTATATCAGTCATTTCTCACACCGATGTAATGGAATACGAAGAAACTGAAAGAACCTTCCAGTCCATCCTATCATATCTCCACATTTAGGACAACAATACGATGGGTAGGTCATTTCAATCCAATCAGTTTAGCAAAATCAGGAGTGATAGTAAGGTTTTGTTCTCTTACAAGATTACGAACTTCCTTACGAAGATTTATCCACTTGCTGTAGTAATCTTGTGATGCTTTTTGTGCTCTGTTTTTAGCATCAAAGTCGCACTGGTGCTCGTAAGTTCTGGTTTCGTAGTATCTCATTTTTCATCCACCCAGAAAAATCCAAGAAGATTTTTCATACAAAAACGGATTACAAAATTCGGTTTAGTCGGCATATAATACCTGAAAGACCTACAATTACCGAATGTATAATATCCTTCGTGGTCATTTCCTTGTTTAATTACAAAACTGGAAGTAATATTACTACCAGTCGCAATAAGGTTAGAATATGTAAGTTTAGGTGGAAATTGTCCGTGTTCCTTCGCATACTCAAAGTTATCAATAATTCTATTGAACTTTGTATCATACAAAGTTTCAGCAATATACTTTGACTTATAAAAACTATTCTTTGTTCTCTCAATCAAATCATCAATCTTCTCATCCAATTCTTGCGATATTTCTTCCAGAGTTTTACAAGGTTCAGGTATATCAAGATAATCTTTGATTACATCAAAATACTCATAATCTTCGGTGAAATAAAAACAACCAAGAATATAAGGAAGAACACTTTGAGGTGCTCCTTTCAGTTTCTCTGGATTGAGTTTATATCCTGATGGTCCTATTTTTAGTGTTGGTTCAGTCATTTCAAATACCTGCGTCAGCATCAATAGTGAATTCTGCTTTGTCTGTGATAATCTCTACACTCATATCATTCATAATGTCGGCAATCAAATCCCTTACCCTCTCCCTTGACTTGTGAGTATATACTCCATTCCAGTTTGATACCATTAGAGAGTGGTTGAAAGTATCAATAATAACTGCAAGTTCGTGTGCTGTGATTTTCATTTGTTCTTCACCCAGTTACAATCAAAAAATACTTTAGACCAGAACCTTACCCAAGCATTAGGAACTTTACCTTCTTGTGGCACCCAAGTCATAGGAGAAAAACTAGCATCACCACCAAACGCATAACAAGTCCAGTTAGATAGTTTTGGTTGTGTGATAGTATATGTGTTTGATTTATTGTAATCAGCAGGAAAAGTATATTCAGTATATTCAGTCATCGTATTCCAATTTTGAGAGTGCCTTTCAGTTCATTATAAAGTCCATTCAATCCCTGTCTCCTATCATTATCAGTTACATCAAGAATATGATACAATAGTCGTGCCTGTTCTTCGTCCAGTGTGATTTTGTAGTTCTTTTGAATTTCAATCATTTTGGGCAGTGGAGAAAATATTTGTATTCAGAAAGCATATTATATTGCCATTGAACTAAATCACAACCTTTGTATTCACTGACAACTGTAAAAGTTCCATGTTTCTCAACTGGTTCTGCAACTGCTTGTGCTTCTGGTTGTTTGAAACTCTCAAGAATAGCAGGCACCATAAAATACAGACAAGCAAGACAAAATCCAGTAAGTAATCCAAGTGCGTATTGTGGGTATCTCATCGTAGTTTCCTCTTGATTTTATTGAGACAATCGTTGAAACCTTCTACAGTACACTCAACATAAGCATTTTGAGACCCAGCGGCAGATTGTTCTTTCGGCAACCATTCTTCAATGGCATCCACAAGTTCCTGAAGTGATGTTTCTTTCTTGGTGAATGTATCATCCCACCAGTCAGCAATCACATCATAAAGAGTTTGTGGTTTGGTAGATGAAACTACACCTTGCTTGACTGCTTCCCTGAATGCTTCTTTCAATCCATCAGCAACTTGCTCTGGTGTTTGAGGTTTCAAACAATCTAATGGGTCTTTATCTGGATTTTCTTCACACCATTTCTTACTCTCACGAACAGCATCTTTTATTTGTTGTCCTTTCCCATAAGTAAATACCGCCCACCTAAACCAAGCAGCAGGAGAAAGTTCATAATAACCATCACTCAAATATCCACTCAACTTTTCACCAAAACGAAGAGCAACAGATTTCCATTCATTATCTTCTTGTTCTTCTTGAACTTTTTCCATTACTTCCTTTGCGGTAGAGATTGCGTAAGCAAACTCATATCCTGCTTGGAAACCTTGCCACCTTGTATCATCATACTGGGAGTCAGTTTCTAATTCAGGATATTGCCCCCACCAATCTTTGTAGCATTCTTCTACTGGTGATTTTGTTCGTTGCTGTTCTTCAAGTTTTTGTAGTTTCTCTTGGAGAATAGCAATATCCTCTTTGAGTTGTTGAATAGTTTCAGTCATTTCAAGTTCTCCCTTGCTTTGCGAGCAGTATCATAAAGTTCCCGAAGTCGTTGCGACCTCTCCTCTCGTTTTTTGACTTGTTCTGGACTATTATGCCACACACTATCAGTTCCGTGTAAAGGGCAATCTGGATTGAGGTTTTGAGTGTTTGAAGTTTTGGTTCCTATTTGAATGTAGGAACAGGTGCATTTGGTAGTCATACATCCTCCATATCAAAACTCATATCATATTTTGGTAGTGGTTGTCCTGCTACATTATAGCACCAATCACAAAAGTTCATACTCTCTACCATATCAACATCCCATCCACAACACTCCACAGCACTATGAAGTGTGGAAAGAAACTCTGGTGTGAGAAGTTCTTTGAGTTCTTGTTTCGTCATCGGTTCATCCAGTCTCTCAAATCAACAATTTCATACCAGTCATACCTATACTTTTGTTTTGATATTTCCTCCCATTTTTCTTTTGCTTCCTCTTTGGTTTCGTAGCATTCAATCCAATCATCAGTATAGGCAGAAGGATAATAGTTGTCTCCAGCAATCAATAGATAAGGTTTCATCGTTCAGCAACCACATCGTTGATAGTGAGCAAAATCACTCAAACTGGTGCTACCATATTCTACAACACCATCAAGTAAGCAAAGGTAGTTCATTTCAGTTGCTCCAAGCAAATAGAACAGAGACAATCATCAGTTTTAGGAACTCTAAACATAATATGGTTTCCAGAGCAACAATCTCTATCACCACATTTTCTACATTCATCACAAACCCACTCCTTTTGATTACGACATTTTACGAAATCTTCAAGAGTGTATTGTTGGAGAATAGAAGTCATTCTAATACATCAGTAAGTTTGTTATACATCCAAGAGATTATGAGTGCCTGTCCCCAAGTAAGAGGAAAGAAAGATACAAGTGCCCAACCCATCAATCCCACAAAAATATAAAATCCAATTGTTTCACCAATCTCTTGTTTAGTCATTTGAGGTTCCTCATCAATCGTGCGTAAGAATAATTCCAAGTAGAAGGGTCTTCTGGGTCAAAAGGGTTCTTGTATTCTTTTGGTTCATAAGGTTCTGGTGTATATTGGAAGAATTTAGAAGCAATATAAGAACCAAGACAAGGAAACAGAAAGCAAAGAAGAGCAGATGTAAGGGTCATCAGGGTTGTTTGTGTATGAAACTATTATAAGGCATCAGGGCACCGAGTTCAAGTGCCCTGTGCCGGTTCTTCAAGTGTCCCCAACAGAGTTGAGAGCAAGACCAATTCTACTAATTTTATTTTCTAAACTATTGTAATACTGATAAACATAATTATCATCAAGATTATCATTTTTTGCTTTCCTCACAAGAGCAAGCAAATCGTTAATCTCATAATTACTAAAGGGTTCTACCGTCCATTCACCGATAGATACAACTTTTTTAGTCATCAGGTGTCTTTGTGTGTATGAATGTATTATAAGGCATCTGGTGCCCCTGTGGAGTGGTGTCTGTGCCAGTTCGTCAAGTGTCCTCTGCTCTTCAAGGATTATTTCAAAAATCATTCTGGTGTAGCTTTCTGTTGCTCCCCAGTGTCTTGCTAATCTTATAATGTCTTTATGTTTATTAGTCATCCCCATAAACCTCAAAGATAATTTTTGCTCCACCCATTACATCCCTTTCCATACTCATACTCAACACCTGTGCCCTACTAGTTTGGAGTTGTTCTGCTACTTGTTGAAAAGATACTTTCAAGTCATTAGGGTCATAACATTTTGCGAGTTTTCGTAGTTTTGATTTCTCTACTGGTTTTGGAGGTTCTGGTGGTTTTGGATTATGGATTTCATTATATTTTTCAATTAGTGGATTAGTCATTTTCTTTACAATACCTTTGATATTCCCAATGATGAACCATTTCTACAAGGTCTTTGGTAACTAAACAATCTTCATTATCTTTAATTTTATCCCAATCAATAGGATTTTTTTCACTCCATTCTTCGTAGGTTAGTTTAGTCATTTGTTCTTCACCCAGTTACAATCTAAAAATACTTTCATAAAAAACCTCACCCAAGCATTAGGAACTTTACCTTCTTCTGGTGTCCAAGTGATAGAAGAAAATGAGGCATTACCACCAAAAAGGTAGCAGGTATAGTTAGATTGTTTTGGTTGGTGAATAAAAAGATAATCGTTGGGAATTGGGAATACACCATCTTCCTTTGCTTGTTTCATAGCACCACGAAGTCCAGCATCTACTTCATCTGGTGTTTGTGGCGTTGGTTGATATTCAGTCATAAGGAATCCATTCAGCAAAACTAAAGATATACGCAAGTCCCCATTCTAATGTATGAGGTGGTAGTTCGTCAATATGATTAAACGCAAGTCGTCTTGCTTCCAAGATGCGTTCTTTACCTACCGCAAGTAGATTTGCTTTAGAACCTTTGAGAAACTCATTATAATCTGCCTGATTATTCTGTTTCGCACCAGAGATATACAATCGTCTCATTTCAGTAAAAAGTTCTGCGGTTTCGGGGGCAAATGTAATCACTTCTTCCCCCAAAGGGATTTCCATAGTTTTCATCGCACTCATTGAAAATTTCATCGCATCTCTGGTTTCTTCTACTGATAAGGCATCCTCATCCTCATCACGAAACTTATGTTGTATTATACCGTTACTGCACTCAACTAATCTTAAAAGAGCAATCTTGTCCTTCTCAGAGTCAGGTAGTGCTTGAAATCTTGCGTCCCAGTCAATCATTTTCTTCCAAGTCTCCAACCATCACCGGGACATTCTACCATCCTTTTACAATTTCCGCAACCATCATTCCACCACTTTTTACCTTTTCGTGTCTCACTCATTTTTCTTCTGGTTTCTTTGGAAAGGATTTTACCTTTTCGTGTCTCACTCATTTTTCTTCTGGTTTCTTCTGAAACAGGTCTGCCTTTAAGACCTTCAATTATTTTATCTATATGCTCTTTTGAGAGAGTTTTACCAATTTGTGACTCACTCATTTTTCTTCTGGTTTCTTCCGAATGAATTTTACCATAGTTATGATTTTTTTCCCCTCTCCTTGCTTCACTCATTTTTTTTCTAGTTTCTTCTGAAGGGGTTCTTTCTCTCATTTTTTTTCTGGTTTCTTCACTAAAAACATAACCAGAAGCACCATCACCACCATCTGTAAGGTTGTGAAGAATACCAGTTCCCAAATCTTTCCTACCAAACACAGCAATCATATAGATTTCGTGTCTAAATGCTTCTTCTTCTGTTAAGTTTTGTTTGAGGAATATAATTCTTGATTTATCTTTGGGTGGGTTATTTCGTCTGTTTGTAGAATAAATCCTATCTCCAGTACCTTTACCAATATAATAAGGTGTCTTATCTTCACGCAAATATGCGTAAGTGTAAAACCTATTAGGATTTACCATAGTTCTGCTTCTAAATTGTGTTCGCAATACTATTTATACAAGAAAAGGTGCCCGAAGACACCCTTCCCACTCTTATGGATGCGAACACATTAGAGCACCAGTATTTATCTGTTTAGCACAACTCCACCCTATAACAAGCAAGAAAGCATGATTTGATGTGCTAATTTGTCCCGCAAAAAATTAATTCTTTCTTCATCATACTGCTGAAAGTTTCCTTTCTTCTCCACTTTCTTATAATAATGTAGAGCATTTATAATTATACCATAATCTTCTATTGTAATATCAATTTTCATAACTCAATTGAATAATCTTTGATATATCTATTGTTGCGAAGAATGCCTGTAATCCTACAATATCCCAAGTTTTAATTTTAATGGAGAACGGAACCATTACTAAACCACCAACCAAACGAAAATAACACCCTAACTTTACATCCACATAAAGAAGAATGAAGTATCCAACCAATAACAGAACACTACCAATAATACGAAGAGATGTTGGTGTTAATTTCATTACATTCTCATTTTTAATACTTCTGCCGTTACTTCTTGTTGTTTCATATACAACTTTAGCATACCTTTGAGTGAAATCTGTAGTTCTTCTACATTCTCACAATTATCAATATTTCTTGCTAATTTTTCATACTCAAACATCTTTGAGGGATTTGTGAGTATAATATCATCTGGATGTCCCGTCATTTTTCTTATAAAATTCTATTTTGAGTTGAGTAATGAGTAAATCAACTTTATCTTCAATACGAGTAAGTCGTTCCTCAATAGTATCTATACGATACTCATCAAGTGCTTCTTTTTTAACTGAATAAGGGTCAATCGTAGCCATAGTTCCTTGTAGTGAATTGAGTAGTTGTTCGTCAGTCATTTACCACCTCCATAAACTCATCATAAGACAAATCAACAAAATCTTCATAATACAATTTATTCACAATTTTATTCACCACTTCTAAATCAAAATATTTTTCTAATTCAGTTCTGGTTTCGCAGGATACTCTTCCGTGTCCGTCGTGAGTTGTTTTTAGTTTCTCAAAGGAACTCATATCAAAAATATTAGTATCAGTCATTTTGTGTCTCCTCTGGTTCTATCCATTCTTTATAGTCATCTGCTTTTACATAAGGAGCAGTTTCCCAATCACTCCATTCTTTCCAGAGAGGGGGAGCAATACAACCTCTAGGCAACTGATTTTTATACCGATACTGAAAATCTGGACGGCACATCAGTCCATTATCAACCACTCGGATTTCGATCATTCTTTCTCTCCAAATCTAAAAGGATAAAGTCGTTTCACACCACCAGAAGCATACTTGATTTCATCTTCTAATTGACGAATATAAACGAAAATTGAGTATGGAACCTCAAAGTGCTCTAACTCTTTGGTCTCATTATTATAGCACGAAATGTAGGATTTACTCATCATCTAACACTTCATCCCTTTCAATAAGTTCATCATATTCATCAAGTTGAGTTTCGTATTTGATAAATCTCAAGTTATTCAACATCTCAAAAAGTTCAGTTTTCTCATCAATTAATTCTTTACGATAATTATCACTAAAAACTAATTTAAGTTTTTCTTCTGGATGATTTAACTCTTGTTTAATATATTCGTATCTTTTAGATAGTATGGTCTCACACCTTTCAATCGTTTCTACGAGTTTCATTTCAGTTCCTCAATAGTCAGTTTCAGTCCGTTTCCATTATCGTCAATTGTTTTGTTGATAAAGTCCTCATAATCACCAATATCTTCCCAAGCACCAAACTTATAATAGAGTGTCTTCTCAACATAATGCTGATACATTCTTTCAGTCTCTTCAACATCTCCATCACACCATTCACTAAAAGTTTCAGGAGTGAGTGTGATTTCTGCTGTGATTTTTACTGGTTTCATAATGCCTCCAAATAATCTGCGATTTCTTTAATACTTTCCAATTTTGGTTCAGTCTTTCTGGAAAGGTCAATCATTAGTCCGTCATTTTGATTTACAAAGGGTGATGTAGTTGGAGTATTTTCCTTATACCATTCATCATTTCTTTTTTCTCTTGTGAAGTTTGTCCAAAGAAGTCTTGTTTTGTATTTTAGATTCAAATAATCTGCGATTTCTTTAATACTTTCCAATTTTGGTTCAGTCTTTCTGGAAAGGTCAGTCATTCCAGTTCCTCAATCATATCATAATAACCATCATTTACTATATACCAGAAGTTCACAGCAACTGTTTTCTTATCCTTACTATAAGACCAATAAGTATTTCTCACAGAATAATAACCAGTATAAGTCTCTAACTTCTCGTAAGGAGTAAAAACCCAATGTTTCCAACTATTACAAGTCAGTTTCATACGATAAAAGTAGTAAGATAAACTATTCATAATGCCTCCAATTCATTAGCAAGGTCATAAAGCACCCGAGCATCAACTACCATATCTTCTACACCTTCTTCTTCACAACACTGATAGTATTGAAACTCATTCACAATCTCACGAATAACAGCAGCAAGAGAAAGTTCTTCGTGATGTGTACTGTCCACCCACTTATCTTCCCAAGCACGATAAATTCTTTTTGCCCTTTCAGTCATAGTGCCTCCTCCAAATCTTTCGGGCAAATAAACGGAACATAAAATTTAGGATTTTCTGCCCAAGTATAAGAAAGTGATTTATTATTCATCTTATACCAAGAAGCATTCAAAATCCACCAAAACTGAACCTGTGGATATTCTGAATGAGAAGGAAAGTATATCCCCTCTACATTACTACAAAATTCTTTTGGTTGTCTTATCAAAGTTTTCCAGTAATCAAAAATGAGTTTAGTTAGTTTCATTTCTGGTTCTCCTGAAGTTCAAGTTCTTCAATCATACTTTCACTCCAAGTAATACCATCAAAATCTTCAGGACATCCCATCCAATTCCTTGCTTCTTCTTCGGTTTCAAAATCAAGAAACCCAATATTGGTTTCAACAATTTTTACTGTGTAAGTCATCAGGTCTTTGTGTATGAATGTATTATACGACAAAGGGCACTCGGTTTCAAGTGCCCTTGTGACGGTTTCTCAAGTGTCCTCCAGTTCATCAAGTTCATCGGCAATCTCAAGAATATCCTTTGATTTTACCATATAAGTTCCATCTTCCCAACTCTCATAATCACTTACAATCTCACGAAGAACATTAATAAGAGAAGATATCTCATTCCTTTTTGAGAACTTTGGTTCCCGTAAGAATGTTTCCAAGATTTTTTGTGCCCTTTTAGTCATTTCAGTTTCTCCTGAAGTTTTAGATAATCATAAGAAATCTTACATTTCTGTGGTTGTTCCATACATAACACAATACCTTGATTTTTTCCATCTACCACACCATCATCAAAACCAAAACGAACACCTATAAGAAATACAACAGCAGAGGTTGCGAGAACGGCAATACAAATTATTCCAGATAAAACAGCATTATCATCACTCATTTCAGTTCCTCCACCCGAACTTTTACAATACCATTAGACAAATCATCTGTATTATTATCTTCATCATAAACAGAGACTTCTACATTATCATTAGCAAGATTGAGAACTTCTTTGATATATTCTGTGAGTTGTTTGTTTTTAGTCATTCCAGTTCCTCCACAGCATTAGCAATTTTGTTGAAGTCATCAGCAGTCAACCAAGCAAGTCCATAATCATCATACACAAAACTATCAGCAACAGCACGAATAGCAGCAGCAACTCCATCCTTTGGAAAGTTGTAAGTATCCTCTGCTTCGTATGCTCTCATAATCTTTTTTGCTCGTTCTTGATTAGTCATAATGCCTCCAATTCATTAGCAAGTTCATATAAAACTCTCGCATCAACTACCATATCTTCTACACCTTCCTCTTCACAACACTGGTAATACTGAAACTCATTCACAATCTCACGAATAGCAGCAGCAAGAGCATCATTATTAAGTTTTTGAATAATAAAATCTTGTCTTTTATCTGCGAAAGTGAGATAAAATGCTTCCATAATCCTTTGTGCTCGTTCAGTCATAATGCCTCCACATTATCAGCAAGTTCGTTGATATCTTCCATAATTTTATGGACTATTTCCCATTCAGCATACTGCATATAGGAAAGCACTACTTCAATAACAACCTCACGAATAGAAGATGCTAATGCTTCTTTCATATCATCTGTTGGTTCTACAATCAATTCTGATTTGAATGTTTCCCAGATTTGGTATGCGGTGTTAGTCATCAGGTTTCTGTGTATGAGAGTATTATAAGGCATCTGGTGCCCCTGTGGAGGGCTCTTGTGACGGTTCTTCAAGTGTCCTTATGATTAGTCATTCCATTCACATTTTCAATATTTTCCTTTACAAGTTCAATAAGAATATCTGATGCCCCTTTACATATGAGAGTTTCCCAATGACCAACTACAAGTTCATTATTTACAAGGTTTAGAAGGTCAAGAGCAAAGGAAATTGCTCTTTCCTGTTGTTCGTCAGTCATTTCTTCCAATCCTCATATTTAATCTTTTTACATTCAGTCCTATCTTTGAGTGTTAATACACCTCCACAACTGCTTATCACTGGATTTTTACTGGTTTTATCAAGAACTTCAATATTTCCATTTGAATATTGAGCGATATATTTTCCACCGTCCCATTCAGGAAGTTCTAAATCATTGGGATTAGTAATCCATCCAATACCCCACCAATTAAATCCTTCATTATACACAACCATTAAAACACCTCCACTTTTCACTAGAATAGAATGAGGATTTTCATTCAACCATTCTTGAATATATGGGTGATTTACAAGTTCTTCTGTGGTATCAAAGTCAAATTCCGAAGGATTGTCACCATCAACAAATCCAGGAATTCTTTGTCTAAAATGGTTTTTTGGTTTAGTCATTTTTCGTTCCTCCATAATAATGTTGTGCGTTGAGTGTTCTCCACATTACAATCTGCTCAAAACATTCTCCAAGAGAACGGCAAACAAAACTATCTTCATCTATTCCATCTGGTCCATCCCAGATTGTTGCCGTGTATCCTTTGGTTGGATGTGGGGTATAAGTGATTTCAATTCTCATTCTTCATCCTCATCATCAGCACGACTTACACCAGAGTGAGTCATTTGGTAATTATAAACACCACGAACATCCCACATCATATTTTTTAGTAGTTTTTCTGCTTCCTCATAAGTATCAGCAGCAATTACAACTTCACCAGAATATTTGAAGTGGTAGTCAGTCATTTCAGTTTCCTCAAAATTTCTCTTCAATTTCTTGTTTTGTTGCTACCTCTACACTAGGATAACTCACATCCTCATAATCACCAAAGTCAAAATCCATAATCAGTTTTGAGGCAACATTATCACACAGATAATCCGCAAAAATGTTAGGGTCAAGTTCTCCGTCATCTGTAAGCATATCATCATTCTTATGCTTTTCGGGGTCAAACCTCATATAAAAAGTTACTTTATAACCTTTTAGATTTTTTAGATTATCTTTGTGTTTTTCTTGTTCCTTATGTTTTTGGATTTGAAGTTCAAGTTCGTCGATTTGGTCTTCTGTCAGTTGAGAAAGGTCAATCATCGGTTTGGTTGCTTATGAGACTATTATAAGGCATCTGGTGGGATTTTGGGAAGTCCTTGTGCCAGCTCATCAGGTGTCCTTGTTTCTTCTATTTTAGTTTCACTCAATCTTCCTATATTATAACCAGAATAAAAACTCGCATATATCCATTTTCTCATCAGGTCTTCACGGGTCTTTGGGTCTTCAACAGCACAATCTCCATAAAAGTATTCGTTTTTGAAAGAATAGTCAGTATGATTGGAATAAAACCATTCGTTGAAGGAAGTTTCAATATTATCAACAAACTTCCAATCTTCTATCGGGTATTTTTTAGTCATAAGTTTTCCCAGTCATAATCAAAAATAATTCTTTTATGTTTTATATCTGTGACGACAATTACTTTACCCACACTATAAGGATTACTACTACATTCATCCCAGTGTTTCTTTGCTATTGATTTATCCGTTGTGCGACCAGAGTAATTTGCATCACCCATACCATCAGCAGTTGTTCCAGCAAACAAAAGATACCAAGTTTCAGTCATTCAAACAACCTCTCATTTACTTCACGAATACAAGCATTATAACCAACAGAATACTCTGGTAGTCCAACACCTTTTTTATATTCGGGAATATTCTCCCTAATCAAACGCAGCACTCTAATAGTCATATCGTCTATATCAACTCTCTCATCAAGGTTAGGTTTTAGCAATTCCCAGAGTTTATCATAAAAACTTTCAGGTTCTATGATGCGTTGATACTTCACACCCATAATGGTTGCGGTATCTCCTTCTATGAGAACTGTTGAGATGTCTATTTCTTTAGTCATTTGTGATTTTAGATAAGGGCAATAGTCAGGTTCAAAACAAGCACTTTGAAAACTGGCACTTGTTTCTACATCATCAGGAGCATAACACCAACCGCAGTCCAAGTATTTACAGGAATTCATAGTTTTACGGGTTGTTGTAGGTCTTGTGTCCAAAGTTGTTTATATGTAATCCACCTTTCTACACCAGTTTCCTGTTGTGCCGTCCAGTGATTCCCATACTCATCAACCGCATCCAAATAATGAATACCTGTCTTGGGGCAGATTACTCTGGATACTTGTGTGAATTTTAGTCGTTCAGTCATAATTTTTCAAGTTCCATAATAACAGATTGAAGGTCTCTAACACCTATAACCCAGTCATCCTCTACATCATCTTCAATCTCATATACATTCTTGAATTGATTGATGAGTTCTTTGAGTAATTCGGCAACAGATTTATTATATTGAGAACATTCATATGCAATACCGTAAATATAAGTATCTCTTCCGGTTTCTGGATGATTATAATTCTCTGGATGGTTCGGGTTGTGAAGATAAATCGCACCCGTTAGTTTTTCAGTTTCAATCATTTTAGTTCCTCAAATATAAGTATTACAAAAACTACGATGTCCTTTTACCCATTCAACTGCCTTTTCAATATTCCCATCACACATATAAAGACCTTTCAAACACTCCAAATACCCAGCACCAGTTTTTTCACGAACTTCTGGAACTAACTTTTTATAATATTGTATTTTTTCAGTCATTCCCCCCACCCCTCAAAGTATTCCGCAAAAAATGCAAATCCTAACCCGAATTTATATTGTTGCATATTTACACTAAAAAGAGAAGAACCGAAGAAAGAAAGCAAGATGTTAAACCCCCCAGAAGAATGAACTATACCACCAGGAGTATCATAATACACCCAAAGAAATGAACGATTTTTGAGAATACCAAACTGCCAAGTGTGGGAGGTTTCACCATTATCCCAAACTTTTTTATCGTGCTGGAAGAGTTTCATCAGGTCTTTGTGTATGAGGTCATTATACGACAAGGGCACTCGGTTTCAAGTGCCCTTGTTCCAGTTTCTCAAGTGTCCTCAGTTTCTACCAAATACCTTATACAACACTATTAATCCAGTTACGATCTGGTTGTAAACTCTCTTGATTTCTCAGCATAGTGCCCTTAAATCCATCCATCACCCAAACACTTCTACCATCATCCCAAGCATTTTGTAATCCAGCAACATTAGACCACAAAGGCCAAGCATGATCGGTATCAAGTATTTGTGGTCCTTTAAATCCAGATAGTTTTGTTGGACCAGATGGAGCAATCCAATCAGCATCAATATTAGTTAACCAATCTTGTGTCCTACCCTTTGATGGTTTCATTCCAGTAGCATAAGATGCTCCAACTGGTTTATCAGTATAACCTTTCACCCACTCAATCACTTTACCCTGAAACCATTTTACAGATTCACGATTTAACTCATTACCAACTTCATATATCACATTATCATACTTTTCAAGTCGTGATGTAACCTCTTTTACATGAGCACGTTGATACTTATTCCACGGACCTCTACTATGAACTTGTGAAGGATCTTTTGGTCCATTTTTTATACCATTAAAGGGATGTAACCTCCAAGAATCACCACCCTTTGGAAAATATGGAACAATAGCACCCTCAAACAAACAAACACCCACAGTAATACCAAGTTCATCTGCTGCTTTGACTGCTCTCTCCAGAGCATCATAGTATCCACGATTTAACCTCCCACTTTTATCTTTTCTCCACGGCACATCATCAATCTTCACAACTCCTGGTGTATTACTTCCCCAAGGAGAAGCAGCAAAGTTTGCTCCTCCTGTCTCTATAGTCCACAGACGAGTAAAGTTTCCAGTAATCTTATTCATACCAATAAGTTCACCATTTATAGCCTGAACCGTATTCCAAGTATGATTACCTGCCAATTGTTCTTTCTTTCCGTCAATATAAAAGTTATTACGTTTAATTGTAATCCCAGTTATATTGTCTTCCATTTTATTCCCATTACTGATATCTTGTATTTATTTGATCATCAGTATCCTCATCAATCATTGAGGTGTCTCTGTTACTGGGGGTGGAGGGGTTAATGGTGGTAGTATAACAGGTTCTGGTGCTGGTAGTTGTAGTGGTTGTGGTTGTGGTTGTGGTTGTGCTTCTACAACTGGTTTTTGTGTTTTTACTTCTTCCAGTTGTTTCTCAAGTTGAATAATCTTCTCCTCAAGTATTGGTGAAGGAATATTTGTAGAACCTTCAGCAAGTTTATAACCAGCAACACTCACACCAAAGATACTTGAGAGTGCTGCAACAATAGAAACAGTCTTAGTGAAACTCATAATCAGTCAGCAAGTCCTACGATGGGTTTAATGTTCATAAAGTCGTTATACAGCAACCTGGCGAATATAATGTGGGGTTTCTGTCTAGTTTCAATTGCTGAACTGGTTGCGACTGCCCACAGTATATTCAGTTCTTTTTCAGTCATCATAATTGCACTTATTATCCTCAATATTATTCAAATAATCCCATTTCCAAGTTCTTGATGCGAGACTCACATCAAATCCTATGCGATGGACCCAAAATAGAAGTCCAAAGAGACCATTAGAACCTACATTAATTTGCAGATAAGGCCATCCTGCATAATCGTTAATGGAAAATGAGACCTGAAGTAAACTCCAATTTCTTATATTGAGAATTTGTACATAGAAATCCGTTCCAAAATCTTTTCTAACATTAAATTGAATTAGTTTTTTCATTCTTGGAGTTCCTGTGCGAGTTGTATCATATCATCACGGTCTAAAACTTGCAAATCATTTTGTGCTGTATAAGACCTTACAGTTTCTGCAGCAACTTGTAGAATTGCAGAAACCAGTTTCTCTTCAGTATCAGCACCTTGATTGTTTCTACAGTCCCAGATTGCATTCATAAAATCCCGTGCTCTTTCAGTCATTTGCAATTCCCTCCCGATAAGAATTTAAGTTTCTACAGAACCAAGAAAGAACATCAACAGAAACACCATACCTCCAGATTGTAAGGTCAAATCCAAATAAGGAAGAGTGTCCAACATTTACAAGCAAACCAGAACTTCCTGCATATTCATTAAGGTCAATATTAAACTGAAGCAGACATAATCGTTTGATTTGTAGAATATTCAGGTAATACTCTTTGCCAAAATCATCAACAAACAGATAATCAATTAGTTTCATTGTTTTCATCCTCAAAGTCAAAGTATTCGTGAATTTGTTCCATTACACACATTTCAATATGGTCACAGATAGACTCTTCAGTCGGGTTCTCAATATGCTTATGAGCACGACGATAACCCCGACACACACCCTCCTCGATTGCTCGTTCCAGTATAACAAGTGTTTTTACTTTCATTTGCTCAACTCCTTAATACCTTTTTGCAAGTATCCATAATCTCTTGTTTCAGTAATGTTTTTCACTTCTCCACAAACATTACACTTACCTTCCCAGACCGATGATACTCTGTCGTGGTATTCTCCATATTTACTTCCACAATCAAAACAAACTACATCAGCATTCTTAAGGGTATCAACAGTCACCTCATTTTCAGCACACATTGCAGAAATTTCTTCCTCTGTATATTGCTCTGCAGAAGGATTAAGTGCGCGGGAGAGTTTTGCTTTTAGGTCACGAACTTCTGCTTCTAACTTACAGACCTCATCACGATAATCCTCAACCAATTTTAGATCATACTCTTCAGCAATCTTACGCATCTCTTCTTCACTACGCATATCATTAAAGGTGACAGCACAAGCACCTTTCATAATACCCATTTCAGTATGTCCAATCGCACGTGCAAAGTTACTGAAGAGAGTAAAGAGTTGAGTTGAGTTCAGGTCTTGAGCAGGAACCTCAAAGGTATAATGCTCCTCTGGAAGTGTCTCATCATCATAGATACCACCAGTGTGGTCCCAAGTGGAATCAAATTTGAGAGTGATTTTTGCTTCGTAGGTCATTGCTTTGGATTTGTATGTACATACTATAAGACCCTCAACTGCGAAAGTCAAGGGTCAGTGGACGGTTTGTAAAGTGTCTATGAAATCAAAACTTCTTTACATATTCGTTTACATACTTGTTGATTTTCATCACACTCAATTAGACACTGATAGTAATCGTTAATCAAATCATTATGTTCGTTAGATTTTTCAGTTATTCCTCCAAGATTTTGAGTAGTATCGTTCCAACCTGCAAGTTGATTAAAGGAAATTAAGTTATGCATAATAGCCTCTACGCACAAGTAACATTATAATAAAGAGTTTTTATGTTGTTGTATTCTCACCTTACTATTTTAACATCATAAGTTCTTTTTGTGTTGATTTCTTAACATATCTCAATCTCTTCTCATTTCATCGTCATTACGAAAGAAATCTGCAATATCATCAACACTATTAAATTTAGTGCGATGGTTTCTGGGATCAGGATCACCCAGGTCAAGAGCATTTAGAAATCCATCAAGACTTTCTTCAGTCATTTCTGGATTTGCTGCTTTTCTACGTGCTTGTCTTAATATTGATCCAGCACTTCTGTTAGATTTACTTAATTTTTCTGCCCATATTACATCACTTAAACTTACTTCTTCTTGATTTGCAATACGATCACATATCTCCTGAAGACGAACACGGTAAGCAGTTGATAACATAATGGTATTATCCAGATATGGTGTATTTATTGTTCTTTTAACATTTTAAAATACATCTTATAATACTTCTGTTTCATTTTTTGTATATATTCATACTCTTCTGGTTCATCATAACAACTCAAAAGGTATGAAATTCCCTCCAATTCACTAATCAATCGTGCTATTGTCGTTGGATGCTTTGGATCTACGTTCCATTTCATCTTGTATTTCTTTTGCAAGTTTATATGATCTTTGCTCAATATTCCATCTAACAATAGGATTTCGTGGGTCATTTAGTATTATCCATTTTGTTTTCTCATAATGAAGACGCAAAAGATGACTTGAGTAGGATACAAGACCAGCAACGTTCTCATCAGTTGCAATGAGATATGCGATACAGAAAAATATGAGAAGATAAAGGTATACTGAATTCATTATAAGAATAATTACATCTTACTTATTTAATCATTCTCCAGTTCTTATCCTCGTTGTTTTCGTTCATCCAAAACTCATATCGTCCAGAGATACTTTCCAGTTTCATCATTCCATCTTTACGGTCGGTGACTCTGCAAGAATGTAGTCGGTCCATATCATATACAAAGATATCCTTCGCATTAGAATTTTTTGGGCTGACATAAACGAATTCAGTTTTCATAATGTTTTTAAGTGGTTAAAAGTAGTCTCAAACCTAACAAAGGTATTATACAGGTTTATTGAGTATCCGTCAAGTATTGTTGGTACAGGATGCGTTCATTCCATCTCGCAGCAATTTCGTGGGGTTGTTCCCAGTACTCCAAGTTCTCCATACATTCACCTTTGTAGTATCTTTTAGATGCTTTGAGTTTTAGTTCTCCTTTACAAAATTGCAGGACATGATATAATTCATGAATCAATGTTTTTGTATAAGTTTCCTTATCCAAGTGAGTATCCAGTTCAATAAGAAACTCACGAGGATTGTAATGTCTTCCAGCAACATCACAATATCCATATGCCTGCTCTTTTTTCATACCACGATGAAGAACCTCAATCTCCAGTTTGTGCCTTGGAAGATGCTTGGATACAAACCAACTCACCACATCTTCACAGAGTGTCTTGGAGTAACCATACCCTTCTGTGTAAAGCGTTAGCATTTAGAATGAGGTGATAATGGTGTAAGTCACACGAGTTCCCCATTGCATAAAGGTGAGGAATGAGACGACAAAAATCAGTCTATCAAGGTTAGAAAGGGACATTAGGTCTCTTGGGTTACTCACCTACTATAAAGCACCTTGCAGACGATCCTGAAGGTGCTTGTGACGGTTTTAGAAGTGGATAAGGTATTTAACTTAAGACAGATGCATTGACAATAATATTACCTTCTCTTTGTTTCTCTTTGACTGAACTTCCATTCACAGTAAAGACATTATAATAATATCTACCACTATCAAGAGAAGCAGTTATAGTACTTGCCATTGAGATTCTAATTGTACTGGTACTTGTTGTAATTCCAGTCGTAAATGGATAAGTTGTTGTGTCTCCTGCATACTTTGCAAGAAATGCAGATGCTGTGTATGATGAAATACCAACAAGAGATTGGTCTGGGTTTTTAAGAATAAAATCTCTTGTAAAATCTTCACCTTGTTGTATTGTGAAGTTCTCTGCGATGACTGACATTTTTTATCTTGTTAATGCTTGGAGTTGTTGATTGGGAAGTCTTTTTGGGTAGTATTTTAAGTATTTGCAATGACAATTAATTCTAGAATTGCTGGCTATTTCGGTGAGACCTATAATTAACATACTAACATTAATTTTATCTGGAACTACACCTAAATTATCAGTACCCATCAAAATACCATTTCTGGCAGCAGCAAAATTATTCTCTTTAAATGCAAAGGAAACTTTTGATCCTGTTGCTGCCAACCCAAAATCAATTCCAACTTGATCGTTATATGCACCTCCAGGTCGAACTCCATTTCTTACAAGAAAATATCCCCCACCAAATCTGGTAGTTATAAAATATTGAATTGTATAAAATGAATCTCCAACTGCAGTACCTGCAACACCAAATCCTGGATATCCTTCTGGTGCATTGACATTAAACGGGAAATCAGTATGTTCCAATAAAATAGTTCCTTCAGTTCCATTATACCAACTAAAATTATTTTGTGTTATTATTGCAGTATCTTTATCTCGGGTTCTTGTTGATCCTATTGTGGGTATGTAGGAGGTTGGGAATGCTCCTGCTTCCAGTTGAGCACCCCAGATGTAGATACCTGATGTTCCGTCTCCAGTATATTGTGTTGTAGAACCATTATATATTATAATGGATGGGTTATTGGTTGTATTTACTGTACCCTTTGTTGCAGTTAAAATGCATCTATACCATCCGTTTGGATATGCTATTGTTGTTGCTGATATTGCAGTATAATCTGCACTTGTAAGACCAGTAGATACAATTGCACCATTAGATAAATTAAAAATTACTTGTGCAGCGGCATTTAAAAAATTAGAAAGAGATAATGAAACATAACCTCTTTCTGCTGCTTTTGCAAATACACTCAAAGTTACAGTTTCATTACTTGCAGTTCTTCCAACATAAGCAAAATGTTCTACATTAGATGCAGTATTTTCTACTAATTTCTCTGCACTATTAGTTCCATCAGGTGCAGTCGTTGCTGATGTATTTGTTGTAATACCTATATTTGATTTAGTCCAAGCAGCATTATCAAACTGCTCACTATAAGTCAACAAATTAGTCCTACTCTCCTCCACCAACAAACCCAAACTCTCACCAGTCACCGGGTTGTGGTCAAAACGTGCCTCATTGACTCCGGATAACTTAATCAACCCATCAGCACCCGTATAAGACCCACCAGATGCTCTTGTGAAGGTGATTCTTGAGTCTAGTGCCTTCACCCGTGCAAAGTTTAGATCCAGAGTTGGTCTAACCTCTGGATAGTCTAAATCAGTTGTATCAGCAGAAAGCAGAAAGGTATCAATACTCATTGTTTATCAGGTAGTGGTTATTCCATATCTCCAAGTCCCAGCTGGAGTTCTAATATAAAGTCTGTTATTTGTGGTATCATAAATCAACGGAACAGTTCCAATTGGTACTGCAGGTTCTGCACCAGTAGGAGGACCTACAGTAGGAGCACCAGCACAAGTTGGAATACATAAGAACCCATTTGTTGCGGTGGTTGCTAATGAACTTCCAGCACCAATGACTACATTACCACTATTTGGTTGTAGTGTAAGGTTAGTATAATTATTTGTTGTTCCAGTTGTAGGAAAACCAACAATGGTTGTAGTTGATGCAATACCAACGGGTGACTGAATATTTCTTACAGTAATACCAGAAGAGTTCTGGAATGCAAGTTCACCAAGCATTCCATTGGTAGGAATTTGATTAGAATTTGAGCCTATAAGACTTGCCATATGACTTATACTTTATTTTACTATTTAGAAGAAGGTTCTCTGTGGATTTTGTGGAGTTACTACATAATCTTCTAACTCATTAGGAAGTGGAATTTCTGGTTTGTTACCATAAACCGTTCTGTAGTTATAATGATATCCTTCTATTTGAGTTGGTGGAGTAATGACTTCTCCAACTTCACTATAAACACCATCACCATTAAAAAGAATACCAACCTCATCAATTGCAAAAGTTTCAGTTTGAGTTGTGATTTCTAATGAGTCTAGTGGTTCATTAGTTTCTGGGTTATATGAAGTATGAGTGTGCTCTGGGATTGTGGAGAACACTTGGAGTGCTTCTTCTTTGGAAGCGAACTTAAGGAAATAATCTGTTATCATGATGTTTTTGTTTTATTTATGATGTGAGGGTTTGGAGTTGGGAGTTAGAAAGACGGACTGGGTAGTATGAGAGTCTGGAGATGGTTCCATTTAGGTATCTATTAGTATCACTTTCACGACCAACAACTAATATATTAAATCCACTTTGACTTATATTACCTGTAGCATCCAAAGAAATATTTCCTCCATTTAAACATTGTGAGAAGTAATTTACATCCTCATAATTAAATATCGATTTACCATTTCCTGATGTATAAGTATTTGATATAAATTCAACTGCATATGTAAAATCTGTTAAAAATGCAAAACTTCGCATGGTTGATATATACACTCCGGATTCTTGCCCTCCTATTCTTGAGGACATTCTACGACTAATATTAGAACTATCAAATATACTAACTAAATACATATCTAAAATACTACTTGGGTGAATTTTGTTATTAAAATTCACTAAGAAACTCCCCTCATCCTGTCTATACCAACTACTAAAGTTCTTACCAGTTATTGATGCATTATCTGCTGCTCGGGTTCTTGTTGATCCTACTGTGGGTATGTAGGAGGTTGGGAAGGATGCTTGTTCTATTTGGGCGCCCCAGACGTAGATGCCACTGGTGCCGTCTCCTGTGTAAACAGTATTTATACTCGTTGTATTTAAAGTTACATTAAAATTAACTGCAGTTCCACTACCTGCGGTTGAAGGAATTCCCGTTAAAATACATCTATACCACCCGTTTGGATATTGTTGAATATTTGTTGTAATTACCGATCCATTTCCTTCTGCTAAAGTACTAACTACACTTCCAGTATCACTATCAAACCAAGCAGATGCTCTATTTCCTGCTGCACCTGCTGCAATTATTTGAAATCTTATTCTATATCTTTCTGCAGATTTTATGAAAATAGAAGCAGTATATGTTGCAGATGTTGATCCGGATACATCTAAATTTATAAAATGATCTGTGCTTGGACTTGTATCTTCATATAGTTTTTCGCAATCATTAGTTCCATTTGGAGATAAAGTTGCTGCAACATTTGCTGATACAGAAGTCCGGACTTTACTCCAAGCAGCATTATCAAACTGCTCACTATAAGTCAACAAATTAGTCCTACTCTCCTCCACCAACAAACCCAAACTCTCACCAGTCACCGGGTTGTGGTCAAAACGTGCTTCATTTACTCCAGATAACTTAATCAACCCATCAGCACCCACATAAGACCCACCACTAGATCTTGTAAAGGTAATACGGGGGTCTAGTGTTTTACTATTTGCAAAATCAAGGTCAAGTGTAGGTAGCACAATAGGGTAATCAAGTTCTGCACTGGTATTAAAAACTTGTTTGACTGACATATTATTAGTTTATTTTTATTTAGACTGTGATTCCACTTCTTATAACCTTTAATGTATTATTACGATATGTAGGTGAGAATAATAACCGTGCATTTGCTCCGCTAATATCAGCACCAAAAGAACCTAAAACCTCACTATTTGCAAGACTTGCATATTCTATATAATCACAAGCAGTCGCAGCAGAACCAACACTTTGTAAAATCATAATATCAGTACTTTGATAGTTTCTCACTACACTTGTGGCAGGAAAACTAAATCCAGACCCTAATGCACCCAATGTTGCACTTAATGTATTTCCAGTCACATAACCACTTCCGGGAGATACAATCACAACAGATGCAACTCCACCAGATTTAGTCATTGTATTACCAACACCAGCAAAGGTAGTTGTTCCAATACCAGTGACTTGAGACCCTGCCTGATTATAAAAGAGTCTTAATGCAGTAGTACCAACACCAACTGCAAAGTAAATATTACCCGCAGTCACTGCAAACCCAGTAAATCCAGAGTTTGGAATACTAGATGCAAATGAGACTGCAATTGATGATGCAGTTCCTAGTCCGTGAACTGCAGTAGTTACAATTAAATTAGATGCACTTGTAAATCCAACTGCATTAAAGGAAAGTCCAATACCAATATTTGCTCTTGCATCATTACCACTACCACCAGTAATAGCAACATTCGTATAAGATGCTTCTGTAAATCCAGCACCAGCAGTGATTGTACCAACTGATGTAAGATTCGTAGACATTCCTGATGTAATCAGTTGTCCGGTGCAAGCAATCGAGACTTGATATCTTGCAGTCTGGAATGTTGCAGTAGGAAGACTATCTAATACTTGATTCGCAGTGGTTGCAGTAGTGGTAAGAATACCAGAGGTTTGAGAACCTATGACTCCAGTATTAAATGTTGCTGATGTAGTAACTCCAGAAACATTTAGATTAGTTGCAGATGCACTTCCTAATATTGGTGTGACTAATGTAGGACTAGTAGCAAATACAGCAGCACCAGTACCAGTCTCATCAGTAAGTGCTGCTGCTAGATTAGAACTTGATGGTGTTGCAAGGAAAGTAGCAACGTTAGCAGCAAGACCAGAAATACCTGTAGAAACCGGTAGTCCAGTACAATTTGTAAGAGTACCAGATTGTGGAGTTCCTAATATTGGTGTGACTAATGTAGGACTAGTAGCAAATACAGCAGCACCAGAACCAACATTATCAGTAAGTGCTGTTAAGAGTTGTAGTGATGTAAAAGACCCCAATGATGTTGCGGTATTAACTGATGTGATTGCACCAGTGAGATTAGGTATATTAGTTGTTGAGGTTGCAGTTCCACTGACTGCACCACTAAATGATGTTGCAGTAATGATACCTGCAGTTACATTTGCAAGTGTTGTGATACCAGTTACATTTAAGTCAGTAAAGGTATTGGGTGCATTTGCGATTGCAGTTTCGATTGTTGCAGTTGTGGTTGCATCTAATGAAGCAATGTTTCTTAACTGTCTTCCTGCACTGATGACTTCTGTGTTACCAATACTTACTGATGTGACTGATGTGATACCAGCATTTACAATATTTCTACTATCATCGATGATAGTAGAGTTTGAAATTTTAATTGCCACCGTCTTCGTTTACACTAGGGGTTATTGTTATTTAGTTAATGCTTGGAGTTGAGCGTTGGTAAGTCTTTTTTGGTAGTATGAGAGTCTGGAGATGGTGTACTGTCCAATTGTAGTTCTTTGATCAGTATTTTTTCCAAATTCTAATTGATTAAATCCTGGAGAAGTTGCGTATATATTACCACTTCCTGTTCCTATTGTCCCATTTAATGCAGAAATAATTGGAGATGAATTTATATTGTAAGATTGAATTACTTTTTGAAAATTATTATTTGTTAAAGAAAATTGTGGATATAAATTTGTTCCTCCAACATTATATTGAGTATGAATACTGTTTGATATAGTTAGTAATCTAAAGTAATTATTAATCGTTCCAAATGTGGTTGCTGGGTAATTATTAATACTCCATATATTATTAGTAATATTTAATTCAGTTTTAAATTGTGCAAAAAATGTCCCCTCATCCTGCCGATACCACTCTCTAAAGTTCTTACCAGTTATTGATGCATTATCTGCTGCTCGGGTTCTTGTTGATCCTACTGTGGGTATGTAGGAGGTTGCGAATTCTCCGGATTCGACTTGTATTCCCCAAAAATAATTGTCTGCAGACCCGCCCTCAAGGTCAACACGAGCATCAGGTCCAAAAACTCCACCATTATAATCAGGTCTTGCAACTAAAGTACAACTAAATCTATACCAATCATTTTGATATCTTTCAGTTCTTATATTTTGAAATTGTCCGCTATTAGGATTATTTCCATCAAATCTAAAATTATATGTTCCCAACGACCCGCCACCAACTGACTGTTGAAATATTTCTATATTACTAAAGTCTCTATTCAGTCCACCAAATCTTCTTTTAGAAAAAAAACTGAGTGCTAGTGTAGAAAGTCCATTAGCATTAAAAACACTTGACGTTAATTCACTTACAGTAATATAATAAACAGTTCCTAAAACTCCATAAGGATTTAATATTGTATCAGTATTTACTTGTGTATTTAAATTCCCACTCCAACCTGACACAAAGTCTTCACTATAAGTAATCAAATTAGTCCTACTCTCCTCCACCAGTAACCCCAAAGATTCACCAGTATAAGGATCGTGGTCGAATCGTGCCTCATTGACTCCGGCAAATTTAATATAACCATCAGCACCCACATAAGACCCACCAGATGCTCTAGTGAAGGTTATTCTTGGGTCTAGTGTTTTACTATTTGCAAAATCTAGGTCAAGTGTAGGTCTTACACTTGGGAAATTATTAACTGATGACTTATTGGAACCAACTCTAAAAACAGACATTACTTAATATTCTCCTTCAGGTTATTTATCTCTTTCTGTTGCTTCTTCACGACCTCAATCAGTAATCCAATCAAACCATTATAATTCACAGTCTTACTATCAGTACCATTTACAAGTTCTGGAAGAACTTTCTCCACTTCTTGAGCAATCACACCCATAGAACTTCTACCACTTTCTTTCCAATCAAAGGATACTCCATTAATCTGTAGAACCTTATCTATTGGATTTATAATTGGTTTAATGTTCTCTTTGAGGTTAATGTCCGATGCAGAGTTAAAATCAGTAGATGTGGTAACACCAGAGACTAATACATCTCCAATGACGTGAAGTTTACTTGTTGGATTTGTGGTTCCAATACCAAGATTACCAGAGACATAAGCACCACCAGTGACCTGAAGTCTTTGTAATGATGTTCCTGTTGATGTTGCAGCACCAATAAAGACGGGTCCATTTACAAAGGTAGAAATTCCTGTAATTTGTAAGTCAGTAAATGTATTGGGTGCATTTGAGATTGCACTCTCAATTGTTGCAGTCGTAACACTATCAAGAGAAGCAATATTTTGTAACTGTCTTCCTGAACTAATGACTTGAGTAGATGCAATATTTAAAGAACCAACTGTACCAATACCACTATAAGAAACATTGGTTCCTGATAGGTTAGTAATAGTTCCATTAGTACTGTTAAAGGTTGTAATAGTCCCTGCAGTACCAGTTAAATTGGTAATAGTTCCATTAGTACTGTTAAAGGTTGTAATAGTCCCTGCAGTACCAGTTAGATTGGTAATAGTTCCTGTGGTACTGTTAAGAGTTGTAATCGTACCAATACCAGTAATCCTTCCATTTCTTGCTGTAAACTCATCAAATACTAAATCATCAGCAACATATAAGTCTCCACCAACATATAAATCTCCACCAGTAGTTGTAATACCACCAGAACTTGCAAGTGTACTAATACCAGCAACAGTAATACTACCAAATAAAGTAGTTGGTCCACTTATGTTTGATGGACCAGGAAAGACTGTAAGTGCATCAACAACAGCAGTAGTTACAACATCAATACCTTGTAAGAAAGTAGAAACTCCAGATACTCTTAATGAACCAGTACTTGTAAGACCAGATACTACTAGTGAATTTGTTGTTGTAACTCCAGAAACTACTAATGAACCAGTTGTTGTAACTCCAGTATTATTGATTGTAGTACTTCTTACATTAGTGATTGTAGAAATACCAGTATAGTTTAGATTAGTTCCAGAGATATTAGTTACAGAACCATTTGTATAAGTTAATGTAGTTCCACTGATTGTTGTTACAGTACTAACACCTAAAGAGTTTATATTTCCTGTTAGATTACCAACAAAACCACCAGAAGAAGTAGTAACTCCAGAAACTAATACATTTCCACGAACATCAAGAGTTACTAAAGGATTTGTGGTTCCAATACCAACAAGACCAGTATTTGTAGTAGAAACAATCGTTCCACCAGTTCCTACATTTAAAATTCTAACAGTTGCAATACCAGTTATATTTCCGTTTCTTGCTGTAAACTCATCAAATACTAAATCATCAGCAACATATAAGTCTCCACCAACATATAAATCACTTACAGTAGTTGTGACCCCAGTAAATGTAGATACACCAGTTACAATTAATGTTTGTAGTTTTGTATTTCCAACTACCTCAAACTTTGTACTTGGATTTGCAGTACCAATACCAATATTTGGTAGTGCTGTGGTTGCAATACCAACATTTTTATTGGCGTCATTAACTCTAACAAATGAAGCAAATTGTGAAAGTTCTCTATTATTAGCCATTTTTCATTTGTTAGATGTTACTTCTTACTATAGTATTTATCAATTGGTAATTGAGTTGGTAGCAATCTTAATCGTGTTATTTCTATAAGTTGGAGTAAATACTAATCTTGCATTAGAACCTGAAATATCAGCATTAAAACTACCAAGAATTTCATTATTTGCAATGGTTGCAAACTCAATATAATCACAAGACGTAACAGCACTTCCAACAGATTGTAAAATCATTACGTCACTGAATTGATAGTTATTAACTACCACAGATGATATAAAGGTAAATCCAGTACCCACATTTGCACCATCAAAATTAGTTGCGGTTAATCTACTTGTTGCAGTATAACCAGAACCCGGAGATACAATTGATACATTAGTTATTGATCCTCCAATACTTGCAACTGGTGCATTGGATGCAAATAAATCATCACCAACATCAGTTCCAGTCAATGTTCCAATTCCAACACCAGTAGAAATTCCAAGACTATTAGAAGTTCTTGGTATTGCATAATAAATTTGAGTACTTCCAGTTGTAGTCACACCAGGACCAGGAAGAATACCTGGGTAACCTAATGATGCAGTTGCTCTTGCAGTTGTTCCAATACCAATATTTGGTGTACTAAATGTAACTACAGCAGATGCAGCAGTTGTATATCCAATACCTAGGTTTACAAGAGAAATTGTACTCACTCCAAATCCAACAGTTGCAGAAGTACCAACTGGATTAAATGTTGCAATTGGACTTGCTGCTAAATCAGTTGCAGTATAACCACTTCCAGGATTAGTAACATATACATTTGTGACTAAAATAGTAGAGACTGCTGCACCAACACCTGACCCTGGTGCTAAAGATGGACTATTAAAAGAAATTGCTGGGATACTTATACTATAACCAATTCCTGGATTTGAAATTCTTATTTGAGTAATTCCAACTCCAACACTACCAATTGCAGTGCTTGCAACTCCAACAGGACTTGAGACAGTGACTGTAGGTATTGAGGAATAACCAAACCCTGGATTTGTAATTGTAACATTAGTAAATGTAACTCCAAGACCAGCAATAACAGCACCACCAGAACCAGTAAGTCCATTAACTGCAGTCACTGCAATTCCTGGTGCAATATTGTATCCAGAACCAAATCCAACTACATTTACGCTACCAATACCCATTGCTACCGTAACACTAGCACCACTTCCCACAGTTGCAAGAATTTGAGGAGTTGGGACCAGTGATGCACCAAATCCAGCATTATTAACTGTTACATCAGTAACTCCCATTTTAGTGATGGTAACACCAGCACCTGTTCCACCACCACCAGTAATTGTAACAGTAGGAATATTAATGTACCCAGAACCACTATTTGTAATTGTAAAATCTTCAAGAGCTCCACCGGCACCAATTCCACCGAATGCTCCTGTTGCACTGTTAATACCAATACTCGGCATACTAAAGATAACATTGGGTGAACCACCAAATCCACTTCCAAAATTGATAATAATATCAGTAGAGGTTACTCCAAGTCCTACAGTTGCTGCAAATCCAGTAACTGTAGGTGTGAGTGCTAATGTTGGTGAAGAAGTATATCCAGTACCAGCATTTACTACAGTAACTGTACTAACCCCTAGTGTAGAAAGAATTGTTGCAGTATTAATTCCAACATTGGGAGTACTAACTGTAAGTAAAGGAGGTCTTGTATATCCAATTCCTGTTGTAATATTAAATTGTGATGATATACCTAGACTGTTTACTATCGCAGTAGCAGTATTAATACCAACTTGAGGTGCAGAGAATGTAAGAATTGGGAAATTGCCAGAAGTATATCCAGTTCCAGTAATTGGAAATTCTATATTAGTTACAAATACATTTGATACTGATAAGGATGCTCCTACTAATGCAAATCCACTTACAGAAATAGTAGGAATTGGATTATATGCTGAACCACTACTTGTAATCGTAATTGTAGAAACTCCAAATCCAACAATACCTGATGCGCTACTACCAACACCAACTGGACTATTAAATGCTACTGTTGGAACTGTTGTGTGAATTCCTGGAGTATTAATAGTAACGTCGGTTACTATTACAGTACTGACTATTGCAGTTGCAGTGCTTCCAATACCAGATACACCAGAAATCGCAGGACTATTAGTAGGATTTGCAATAGTAATGGTTGGAATTGCAGTATAACCAGAACCTTGATTTGTAATAGTTAATGCAGTAACTTTTGAGTTTTGTGCTGGAGTTGCTGGAATTGCACGATTAAATAAAACAGGAGTATTGGTTGATATTCCAGAGACATTTGATGAAGTATTAAAGGACCCATTTGAAATGGAGTCAATATCAACTCTTAATTCTGGAGCAATATTTATATTTGCTCTTGCATCAAGACCAGTTCCAGAACTTGTACTTAACAGAACATTAGTATAACTTCCAGATGCATATCTTGTTCCACCCTGAAGACTTCCAACTGACAGTGAACTTGAGGATGATGCACCACCAACAAGTTGTCCCGTGCAAGTTACCTGAACATTATACTTTGCACTTCTAAAAGCAGTAGTATTAAAACTATTCAGTACTTGATTTGCGGTAGTTGCTGTAGTTGTAACAATTCCAGAAGTAAGGTTTACAACAGGACTTGTTCCAATAATTACTGTTGTTCCTACAGAAACACTTTCCAATACATTAACAGTTCCCCGAACATCTAAAGTTTGTAATGGATTTGTGGTTCCAATACCAATACGATTTGTAGCAGCATTTACAGATAAAGTATTACCATTGACCGTTAAATTGCCGCTAACAGTTGCAACTCCAGTAATCAGTGCATTACCAACCACATCCAAAGTTGCTGTTGGATTTGTAGTTCCAATACCAAGACGATTTTCTCCTGGATTATAAACCAATCCACTATTATCTACTTTTAGTATTGCATTATTTTCAGTCTGTTCTGTAAATGTTGGATAAAAAAGACTGGATGCTTGTGTAATCGCAACTCCAACAGAGTTTGCAGAACCAACTGTAACTGCACCAGGAGCACCCCAAACAGGAGAACCTACTCCACCAGAAAGTAATACCTGACCTGATGTTCCACTATCATTATTTACATATAACTTACCAGAAAGTGCAATATCTCCACGAGTATCTAATGAGTATTGTGGATTTGTGGTTCCAATACCAACTCTTGCAGTATCAGTAACCACTGTTGCAAATGTTCCAATACCAACTTGCAGTTTTTGTAATGGATTTGTGGTTCCAATGCCTACTCTGCGAGTATTGGAGTTAACAAATAAGGTATTTACATCTACCTGAAGATTTGATGTGATTGTTGCTGATGTACCTACAAAAAGATTTGTAGTAGTCGTAAAACCACTGTTAATTGTATTTGCAGTCAGTACTCCAATAAAACCAGTAGTTGCCGTTATAAAACCAATAGTTGCAGCAGTACCTACAAAAAGATTTGTAGTTGTTGTAAAACCACTGTTAATTCTATTTGCACCCAGTACTCCAATAAATCCTGTGGTTGCACTAATAACACCAACAGTAGATACTCCACTTACTTTACTATCACCGACTACATCCAAAGTTGATGTTGGATTTGTGGTTCCAATACCAACAGAACCTGAAACTACTTTAAAGAATGTTGTAGTGTCTGAAATCTCAAAATTACCTACTTTCAGACTTTCAGTAAATGTTCCTGTGGTTGCAGTTAATATTCCAATTGTTGCAATACCACTAATCTTTACATTTCCTAATACATCCAGTTTAGATGTAGGAAGAGTACTACCAATTCCAACAAAATCATTGGAAGCACTGTATACAAAATCTTGCGATCCTTGTAAAAATCCACTACTATTCTTATAAGGAACTGCTCCAATATCTCCAGTTACAGAAACATCAGTAACTGTAATTTGAACGTCTACAGAACTAGAACCAGCACCTACCCAAGATGCTGGATTATTTACGGTTACTCCACTTCCAACAAAGTTTAAATCAGTAATCTGATTTACACCACCAACGATTACTCCTGCGTTTCTTATAGTAACGCTACCAGGAGTTACAACCCCACCAGCAATCAAACTGGTCTGTTTCGTCCAGTATCTTTCACCGGATCCTGCAGATGCAACTACATATAAATCAGCAATGTCTCCAGTATAAGGATTTACTCCAACAGAAGATACGCCAATTAGTGGGTCTCCTAAATCAGGTTCTGCCTGATCTAGACCCAAAAATTCATAACGATCTGATGTGATACCACTTTGATCTCTTCTTTTTACTCTATTACTTAAAAAGTTTGGATTTGGATTAACCATCTTTGTTTAAACTTATATTATATGTATTACTGATTTGAAGTCTCTAGAATAGAGGTTAAAAATTTAAGATTAGTTGCAGAACTTCCATTAATTGTGATAAAATCATCGGTCTCAAGAACAAGTTTTCCAGGAAGAAGATTTACTGTATCATTTCCAGGAATAGCAAAATTTCTAACTATTTCGGTTGTGACTGTACCAAATCCAGAAACATTCCTGTTATGATAAAAACTTATTGATTGAGTGCCTGCACTTATGTTAGAGCACTGTGCTAACAAGAACACTCCAACAAATCCAACCGGTGCCCTATAAATCTCCTCCGTGGAAATTCCAACTACTTTTGTTACAGTTCTAAAACTGTTGACTGCTGCTGCTGCGACTGCCATTTAATTTAAACCTCCTTATTCGGCTAGAGCGAGAATGAATGGGGTCATAGTTGTAAAGAGTGCTTTTGTAAAGTCTCTTCCTGAAATTTGACCCGTTGCTTGATTAATAATAACACCATCACCAATTTTAAAGTTTCCTGCTTGGTCAGTTGAAGTGTAGACAACTATACCACCATTTTCCTGAATTACTTCATTTTCAGGAATAACTACACCCCCAAGAGCTGGCTTTGCTCTATTTATATCATTTCCAGAACCCACCCATTCAAATGAGTGAGATGAAGTAATCTGTAAACTTACTCTAGAGAAGTACACAGTAGTTCCAACACTTACTGTATTATTCAGGTTTTGTAATAAAGAAATTGTGGAAATTCCAGCAGAAGGTAAGGTAGCACTATCAACTTTATAATAAATTGGTTGCATCCTAGATACAGATGCTGTTGCTGTATTAACACCTACATTTGGCGATGCAATAGTGATTGTAGGTGGATTTCTATATTGTGTTCCTGAATTTAAAATGTTTATTGCTGTTACTTGCCCACCCACAACAACTGAAGATGCTTGAGCAGTAATGCCATTTACTCCCTCTGGAGAACTTATAGTAACTCTTGGAGCAGAAGTGTAACCAGACCCACCATCAGTAACTTCAATAACATCTACAAAGGATAATAACTCTCCAAAGTAACAAACTTGTCCGTCATAAGGTCTATAAGTACCTACTCCAGAAACAACAACTGCGTTTGTTTTTTCAAGAGCCTCTGTATTAATAACACCAGTTGAACGATAAATTGACTTACTCTCTGCATCACCAACTCCATCTGCAACAAGTCCCAAACGACCAAATGATGAGTTGGAGTTAGTGATATCACATTGTCCACCAGAACCAGTAAAGATTGCAATATCATCGCATATTGTAAAGATGGAAACTAACTGTGAGTATGCACCATTTGTAATAGAAACTCCAATGCCACCTTGATTGTATTGGGTATAACTATCCACACTCATCGTACCAGTTACACCAATATCATCTTGATCGCCAGGTTCTGCATCAAATCCATCCACTTTCATTCCAATTGAACTTGGAATAAAGTTGGTACAGTTCCTCACATAAGGACCTTGAGTAATATTTCCAACACCTCTGGAATATGCTGGTTTAACTATTCCACCAGAAACATAAGTATGAGGAAGAGTAGAGGTGCCAACATTTACGACAAATGTTGTTCCTGCAATTCCAATTACTTCAATAACAGGAAAATTGTAACCCAAATTTCCACTTGGATAGGTAACTATTCCTGGTCCAGAAGGACAAGTAAATCCTAATCCAATTAGAGTAACCACATCTCCAACTTTAACATATGCTCCAGTAGCAGTAATTGTAGTAATACCCGAAGTATTATCATATTTTGCTGCAGTAATTCCAATAGAACGATTTACAACAAAACCACCATTTACATAGGTATGGGGAATAGTGGATATTCCTGTGTTAATTATAAATGATCCATCATTATTTAATTTATTAACATAAAACTCATATCCATATGCCCCAGAAGGGAATGTTTGAGTTGAGATCCCACCACCAGAATCGCAAGAAAAATTTAAATCACGAACTTCAATTACATCACCTGGTCTTACAGAAAGACCCGGAACAGTTAATGTTGTACTTCCAGTTTCATTATCATATGATGCAGTTGATACACCTATAATTGATGTAAAACCAATTCCAAGATTTCCTGGATAGGTGGTCTTAATTCCAGCAGGACCAAGAGCAGATAATCCATTATTAATTATAGTTGTAATAATTCCAACGCAAGAATAAATTGCAGATACTACATTTGAACATCCATTAATTGCATTATTAAATCCAGTATCTGGATCATCTTGCATTGACAAATCTTTTACTTGAGTAAACTCATTTTGGAAATTTGCATATTTTTGTACTGTTCCGCCAGAAACATAAGTATGAGGAAGAGTTGACTGACCAACAACAACCTCAAAGGTATTCACTCCAACTATGCTCTTAACATTAAAAATGTAACCCAAATTTCCACTTGGATATGTAACTATTCCTGGTCCAGAAGGACAAGTAAATCCTAATCCAACAACTTTAACTGCATCATTAATTGATAATCCGTGATTGATTGCAGTAATTGCGGTAACTCCAGTTGTATTATTGTAAACTGCATTGGTAACTGCAGTTTGAATACCTACAGGATTAGAACCCCACGTTACATTATTAATAATTGCTCTTGCAATACCAGCAGAATACTTTAATGCATCAATTGTTTCTGTTTTTATACCAACAATATTTTGTAATACACCTTCACTTGTATAATATGATTTTCCTGCTCCAACACATTTAGTATTTCCACCTCTGGTAATATCAAAACAAACTGACTTAAACATATCCTTAATATCATTCTTACGACCTGATATAGAACTAATACCAAGAGTAAGTGGTGGGTTTCTATATTCGGTACTTGTTAAGTATCCTACTGCCTCACTTGCAATATAATCAAGATTTAATCGAAGCATTCTTGCTCCGTCAAAAAATCTATCAGTAGATACACCAAGCAATGGTTGTAAGGTAACAACTGCTGATCCATTTGTCATATCTGGACCAATAAAACTTAAGTCAGTTATGTGACAACCATTATTAACATAAAATAAATCACGACTTGGATATTTGGGAGTAATTATACAGTTACGAAGTTCTGTTCCTTCTACAGCAACCCGTGTTGCAAGAACTATTGGGTTTTCTTCCACATATGCACCCGGAAATACTTTAACCGTATCTCCAGGAAATGCTATCATTGCAGCAGCTTTGATAGTTCTCTTTGTATAATTTTCTGCAAGACCACTATTATCATCATTACCAGTTTGTGAGACATATATTGTCTTTCCAACTGGACGATATGACTTAACTTCTACTGCCCCCTTTCCAATTGTTGGAGTTAAATCAATACCAATTCCAGCAGTAATTTGAGTTACAATTCCAGAAAGATTTGCACCATCACCATAATAATTAAGTGCAGTTACATCACCAACAACTTCCAATTCTGTTGAGGGTAAATCTGTTCCAATACCTAAAGAATTTGTTGATGGATTAAAAGTAAATCCACTTGAATTTACAGATAAAGTTGTAATTCCTGATGTAACTGGAGAAAATACTCCATAAAATACGTCATTATCATTCGTTTCAGTAACTGTAATGTCTACAAAATCGGAAGCACTTGCCCAGACTGATGGTAAAGTAGATCCTCTAGAAACAAGGACCTGATTGTTAAATCCAGGAGATAATTGTGTTGGGATGAAAAAAGATAGATTAGTAGTTGCACTTCCAACTAATACCCGATGAAAAGTACTAATCCCAATTGAATTAACTCCAATTGAAGTAATTGTAGTTCCTGGTACTATATCATTTTCTCCTGCAGTTTCTTCAACAAGATAACCAATTAATAAATTTGATGTATTTACTCCAATTACACTTCTATTTGAACCACTTAAAGTACCAATTCCAGAAGAAGAAAATGTTTGTGGAGTAGTTGCATATAATTGGTTACTAAATGCAATATCACCAACTACATCAAGATTTCTTTGTGGTAAATTAGTACCAATTCCAAGTTTTGCTGTAGATGGAATAAAGGATAATTTAGAAGTATTTACATTTATAGAGGTACTTCCAATTCCAGTAGCGAATGTTGGAAATAATACATTAGATGTAGAATTTGATGTAATTATTACACTTGTTGAAACGCCAGATGTAGATGAAAATCCACTTATATTAATATCATATGTTCCACTTAAAGTAATATCAACAGTAACAATTCCAACTGTTCCTGCACCAGGTCCATTAATTACAAACCCATTTCCAAAATCTAGAATTGTTCCTAGACCAACATTTATTCCATCATCACGAACTTCAATTGTAGCACCACCGATTAGAATAAGATCATTTGTATCAACAAGTGAAATCATTTCCACTACATCACCAGAAAATGCTGAAGTTAATAATCTTACAGTTGTGCCTATTCCAACATATTCTGTTGTTGGAATTAACTTAACACCATTTAAATAAACATCAAGTTGATCTTGTTGGTATATGAAATAATAATCAGTTTGACCTTCAGTTGATATAAATGTCTGTTGATTTCTGTATACACCAAAACTTTCCCATTCAACACCAGTTCCAGTGGATTTTAAATATTGTCCTGATGAACCAGAAGCATTATTATTATCACGAAGAGTTCCATCAATACCTAAAGTATTAAAGGTACTAATTCCAACACTATTAATATTTCCATCAATAAATACATCACCTTTTACATATAATGCAGTTTGTCCTGCAGATACAGTACGAACATCTAATAAGTATGCAGGATTTGCAGTGCCAACACCAACCGAACCACCAACTCCAAGAACTGTAAGAACTGTTCCTCCAAGTCCTACATTGAGTTCATCTGCAAAAGTACCAATACCCGTAAGATAAAAATTAGTTGCTCCAATGCCACCATTAACGTCAAGAGTGTATTTTGGTGCTGTTGTTCCTATACCAACCTTTCTTGTATCTGCATCAGCAAGAATGAGGTTTGTAGATGCCTCAAAACCGTGACGTACTACGAAGTTTTTTGAGATGGACATTTGTGCTCCTGGAGTTCACTATCCCTCCATTATTGTTTTTATTATTTATACAATTGCTTCAATTTTTGCAAAAGCATTAGTACTACTATTACCACCAAGTTGAGTATTGATCACATTAACACTCCCATCAGTATATCCACTACCTCCTCCACCACCAGACCCATATTCAACCGCCGCATTTCCTCCATAAGCACCAGAACCACCACCACCTTGTTTTCCACTACCATCACCACCATTATTGCGATAACCAAGACCTTGCTTATATCCTCTTTGTATTACTGCTGTTTGTGATGTTATAGATCCGGTTTTTGCTGCTCTCCATTGCTGCTGTCCAACATCTTGACAGGGAGAGAACCCAATATCTCTATAATATTTCCCAATTGTACAACCAGAAACCTGACCACCAGAAGACCCAGAAGCAAGTGATCCACTTCCAGTAGGCAGTGCTCCATTATCAACTCTTCTACCTCCAGCACCACTACGTCTTCCCTGACCAAACTCACCACCTACACCAATACCACCACCATCACCACCACTATGGGCAGTTCCAGAACCTCCACCACCACCACATACGGCAATTAATCTTGCTTTTTCATAAAGATATGCAGCACCTCCACCACCATTAGAACCTCCTGTTGAAGCAGTTGCAGCACCCAATTTAAATACATATTCTGTATTTTGTCTAATCACATATTCAAAGACTGATAGACCACCTTGACCTCCCCTTGGTCCTCTTGATGCTCCTGCAGATGCTGCTAAAGTAATTCTAACTCTTATATCTTTTTCTGATGGATATATGACCAAAGAACGATCTAAATTGTTAAGATCTGCAGTAAAAGTTGTAGGATTATTAAAAAGATTTATTGATCCAGAATCAATAAAACCTCCACTGTCATTTATAGACTCAAAGTTTATAATTTGTCTTGCCAATACAGTACTAAAATTAACAGTATTTGTAAAAATGGGTGAGTTGCAAGCAATAGGATGAGTTAATCTTGCTCTTACTGTATTTGTTGTGGTTCCTGGAGACCAATCTATAGAGATTGTTGTAGTACCACTAACAGTTATATGTGTAACCGTATTATTTTGAAGTATTGGTTGAGAAGAACTGGGAGTTGCCTGAATAGTGAAATTTCTACAGAAGTTATAATAGTCTCCAGCAAATAGTCCTTCAATAGCAAATCTTAATCTATATTGTTGAGAACTAATTCTCACAAATTCTGTAATCATTAATGTAGGTTGAGAGTTGCCACCAGCTCCAATGCGTTCAAATGTTGGAATGCTAGCTGTGTCAACTGGAACACTGAAATTAATTAAATAGAATCTTGTTGAACCAGAAATAATAGGAACTACACTAGTAATAATATTAGGTAATGATACTGAAAGTGAAGTAGTACCAGAACCAATAACCGTGGTACTATCACTTAAGTCATTACCATTCAACTGCCATCGATAAGAAATATTACCTTGTGTTGTATCAGTTAATGCTCCTAAAGTAGTAAAAATTGTAGATCTTGTTGGTGCTGCAGTTTGATCTGTTGGTTGTGTAACTATGCTTATGAATGGAAAAACTGTAAGAGTTGCTGAATTGGAGTTTAGAACCTCATTAACTGCATTTCCTGTGGATCTTCCAGTACCTACAGTCACTGCAGATCCTACTGGTTGTGAGTAAGCAGAAGGTACATAATCAACATCAACATAAAATCCTAGTCCATTTTCAGTAGGACTTTTTGCGTTTGTAATCGTTAATGTAGTTGTTCCAGACCCTGTGATTGTTGCCCCCCGAAAAGTTCCATCAGTAAGTGGTCCAAATCCTTTAGCATACCATCTATAGGATAAAATTCCAGTATTTGATGCTGGATTTGGTGGGTCTTGTGTAGGAAAGAATGCAGTTGCGATTCCTATAAATGTTGCAGACCCACCATCACATACACTTACTGATTGTGGTTGTGTTGTAAAAGATAGAATGGGACCATTAAGATCCAGAGTCGTTTGTTTTCCAATCATTTTAGTTTAGAAAGTTTTGTCCTACAACAACACCATACCAACTAGAACCACCATCAAAGGTCTTATAGGAATAGATATCACTTCTACCTGCAGTTGGTGTTACAATTGGAATAACTCCACCACCAGGCCAATTAACAGTAATTGGTGGTCCATCACCAGTTGTAAAGGTATTAATACCAACTCCAAATGCAGCAGTTTGTGTAATTTTAATTGTAAAGGAACTTACTTCACCTGGAGGATTTGTGATTGTAAAGGAGTTTACCTTATCAGTTGCAGATAATAAGAAGTTCTGTGCTCTTGAGAGATCAACAGTAACAACATTTGATGCAATAGAAAGTGTTTTTACTGCTTCTCTTGAAGTCTTAATTCTTAAAGTACCCTCAACATCAAGTTTTGTTCTTGGTACTGTGGTTCCAATACCAACATTAGGACCAACAGTTGTGATTGCAGTTCCACCACTACCAACTACAAGTGTTGCAGTGGTAACGATACCAAGATTAATCGTACCAGTTCCACCAGAGAAGTTAAAGGAACTTGCAGTAATAATACCAGTGATGATTACATTATTTGCACTTAAGGTATTATTAAATCTTGCAGTATTATTGACCCAAAGTGAAGTTCCACCAGCGCCAACTGCACCAACCTCAAGTTTAAATCGTGGAACAGAAGTACCAATACCAACATTATTAAGTGCAGTATTATAAATGCCTCCAGATATTTGAGTCCATCCTGCTGCTGGGACAGTTACTCCAAATAGTCTGGATCCATCACCAACAAAATATGTTGCTGTTAATGTACCAACAATATTTGTACCTCCAATAACGTGAAGTTTATATTGATTTGCAGTGGTTCCAATACCAACTCCACCATTTCCATCTATAGAAACTTGAGTTGTTCCAGAACCAACCAGAAGTTTTGATGTTCCTGGATTATTAGTTGCAATACCAATAGCATCAAAGATGCCAATATTAGCAGTTTTAGAAATACTTACATTACCAAAACGATACCATTCATTATCTAAAGTATAAATCCAACCAACATAACCACCCTTCTCTGGGTTGTTAAGGTATACAATGTCTCCTGGGTTTCCTGAAAGTGTTGGTTCAGTGATTCCTACAGTATACTTTCTTGAGACTATTTCATCACCCTGTAAAAAGAGTGAGTTTGCCTCAAGACCATCAGTAGAAGTTGAGGTTACTTTACCTCTTAAAACTACAGGTCCATTAAACTCTGAGATTGCCTTACTATCAGGACCACCCTCTACACGAATTGAGCGACTAAAGTTACCCTCAACTGGACTAATCACATTCAGTCCAGGAAGACCTCCAATGTCTTCACCAGTCACTGTTTGTATAGGGGTATCAAAGATGTCTTCTTGACCGGTAATAGAACTTAATCTTTTATTACCAGAGTATGAAATACCCTTATCATTCATACCAGTGTAGAAGTTAACACCACCATCTTTTTTAGTTGATTGTGCTAATAGTTCTTCTTGTAATGAGATTTGACGGTCTTGTTTGTCTGGGAATGCAGTTGAGTAGTTACCTGGACCATAACCAACATACTCAAAGGTATGTCCCGACGCTCTCATAATAGAGTGTCTTCTTAATTCAATTGGCTCAACACGGATTCTTCTTACAACACTACCAATCGCGTGATTGACTGCACGAGTTCCTAATACACCACGGAACACCTTGATTGGGTTTGTAGGAGTACTTGGAACATTAGACTTGACTCTTACAATCTCATCATCAATCACCAGATAATCACCAATATTGATATCAAGATTTGATACATTAAGAAGATTAACTTCATCAATTAGTGCATCAGGTATCAGTGCAGAAAGTGTAGTAGTAATACCAGCATAAGTTGGAACCATTCTACCATTCAGGTTCTCATTCTCTCTTGTAATCACACCTTCATTTGAGGTAAAACCTTCACGATATGCAAGAAGAGTTCCTGTTGCTGCTGGAGCACTTGTAGAAACGCCAATATTCACAATAAAGGAGTTAAGACTTAAGTTCTCAGTAACAACAAACTGACCAGTATAAAGTGCTTCATTTGCACCAGTAATGCTAATCTTATTATCTACTTTCAGTCCGTGAGCATTGATTGTGGTAATCGTTGCAATACCAATTACATTATTATAAGTAAGTGAACTAATACGAATTGCTTCACCAGTTAGATATGTGATTGCATTAGAAGTAAATACTGGACCAACTGTAGTGGAAATACCCGATACTGCAGAGGCAGATACTGCAGTAAAACTTGTTGCAGAACCTACATTCGTAATACGGTAAAGGTTGTTATAATCCTGATAAGAAGTAGAAGTTACGCCAGAAATACTAACAACATCACCAACATTATTATAAATTTGAGTGACTGTAAGAACTGCACCACTAAATCCACCATAAGAACCAATACCAGTTACAGTCAGTGTATTACCGATTCCATATGCACTACCACCATCCATAATCTTCACATTAGTGATGCTTCCTGAACCATCAACAGTGACTTTTGCAGTTGCTTGTTGACCTACAGTAGAAGTTCCAATACCTACAAGACTTGCATTATAATAGTCACCAGGAGTACCAGAACCATAACCTGTACCAGCATTTGAAATAGAAACTCTTGTAATACGATTGAGTCCGTGATCTAATGAAGTAAAGACATTATGTGAAGTGGATGATACTGAACGAATATCAGTCAGTCCAATACCAATATCACTATCATTAAATACCTTATTGATAGTTTCTTTTGTTAAACTATTACGAACATCATTCACTACAACTTCACCAATCAGTGAAGAAGATGCAAAACACTTGGTTTCTTCAGGGTCTGCTTCTGGATTATCACGATTGATTTGTGGAAAAAGTTCTTTAACTGGTTGTGAGAACTTTTCATTAGTAAATGGAGCAACACTTGGAGCATTTGATGCATTAACAAGAGTTAAGTAATAAACACCATCTTGTTCTCCTGCAATATATTTCTGTGCTTCTTCACTTCTGTAGATGAAATAAGTATTATTAAATTTCTTTCTTCTAAAATGTGGTAGTGATGTAGATCTATTTGTTGTATCACTTGTAAATGTGCCTGGATTTGTGGTTAATGAGAAACTAAATTGCTTAGTATTAGCAACTGCAGTCACAGTAAAGGTTCCATTAAATCCAAGATTTGCAGTACCTAAAGTATTATTAGTACTTATAATATTCAGTATCTCAACTTGAGAACCAATTGTAAGATTATGTGATAGTTCAGTTGTAATAGTTGCTGTGTTAGAACTCCAGATAGCATTTGCAATGAACTTAAAGTTTCTCTGCTCATTCACATTAGTAATAGATCCAGAACCAAAGTAAGTTTGGATTTCACTATTTGTTGCACCAATTGTTGTGTTACTTTCCTGAATAATAAATCCATCACTTGGCGGTCTTGCGGTTGCACCAGAGTCTGATGGGAGAACATAACGAACACGATAGATTGTATCTACTGCATTACGATCATCAGTGAGACGATTAAAGAATGTTCTTGGAGTTGCATCACCAAGAACAGAAGATCCAAGACTTACAATCGTTGAGTAAATGGTGTTATTAGATGTTGCAACTTTAATGTACCATTGACCTTGAGTATCATCAAACTGAATTGGATGTCCAATGTCTCCAGGATTCTTATCACTAACACGACTTGCAACAGTTAGAGTTCCACCCTTTGCATTAATAATGAGTGGTGTTGCACCGATTGCATCATTCTGGGTTTTGGCAATCTTGATTTGATTTGTTCCAATTCCTGACGTAATCGCATAATAAACTGTATTAGGAGTCATTCCATCAGGAAGTTGACCTGTATCACCAATCACACGAATACTTTCACCATTTGCAAAAGTATGTGCAGTTGTAAGAGTGAGTGTATTGCTTGTAATGCTATTGACTCCTACACTTCTTCCTACAAAAAACTCTTTCTCACTAGAAGTTTGAGAATCAGGCATTACGATTCTTGCACTATATTCAACGGGAGTTCCTCCAGATGAAATAAGTACTTTGAGAGTATCATTTTCTCTTGCACCAATACGATATCCTTCGAAAACATTTTCTGGTGGAACATCTGGATTAGTTTGTGCATAAAGATATAGATGTCCTGTGGATGCAACACCAACAGTTGCATTTACATCAATCGCATTAAACTCAATAGAGGTTTCGGTTTTTGAGAATTCTTTTGGTGGAATGATGTGTGTAATATATCCTTGGTCATCTTGTGGAAATGCAGTTCTTCTAAATCCCGATGCAACTAGTGCCTTTGCACCAAAGTTTGAGTTGGAGTTGGTGATAGACATATCTCCACCACTCTCAACCACAAAATGCTCTGCATAACCAATCGCAAATACTGATACGTTTTGAATGAATGCATCATTAGTTGCTTTAATATGGAAGTTACGATATTCTGGTTTAAAGATTGACCTGGAGTTTGTACTGATAGTCTCATTTCCAGAAACAGTGCTATCTTGATAAACACCAGAATCATTATCATAAAGTACAAAAGCATTATCATCTTTTTGCAGTCCAATACCAGTGAATTGAGCAACCACCATCGATTTAAATCCAGTTGCTTTATTACCATCCGCGAGCAATCCACACATACCAAAGACAGAACGCAGAGTTATGTTAAAGATATATGGTGATGCAGAAGTTACAGTATCTGACTGAAGTGTTAAAGAAGATCCAGTAACTGAAGGAAGAGCAAGTGATGGTGCATTTTGTACTTGATAGGTAAGTTCTGTATCACTCAACTTTTCAGCAACAACAAATTGTCCATTATATCCAGGTGCAGTAATTCCTCCGATTCTAAATGGAGTATCAACATCTAAACCAGGAACTGCAGTGGTCGTTGTAACTGTGATGATTTTAGAAGGTACTACACCATTTCCAGCACGAATACTTGAGATTCCTGCAGATTCTCCTATGGATCCTACAATACGGAACTCATCAATCTTTGGTTGAATATCAATACCAGAACTTGGATAATCAGGTGAAATTTCACGACCTGATGATTGTCCATATGCAAGTCCAACTTTCTCATAATACATCTCAAGATCTGTGCGATCTGTGGAGTATGTTTGGAAAGGATCAGAAATATTTACATCGTTTACACCATCAGCATACTCAAAACACGCTAACTTATGATGTGAGAAGTTAGGAACAAATGTGTTGCTAGTGTAATCAATATAACAGGTTCCATTAGGATCTGCATCAAACATTGAGAACTGCCAGAGATAGCAAGCACCAGTGACCCGGAATATTGCAGAACGTTCAATATTGTTATTGGTTGGGTTTGGAACATACAGAGGTCTTATTTTCGTCTTTCTTAAATCAAGACCAACAATAGAAGTTCCTCTTGGAATAATGACCCCACCATTAATACTATTCAGTTTGTAAAGTTGATTATTTGGGTCTACTAAATTAAAACTAGTGGTGAGGTCAAATGGTGGAAAGTCATTACTTGTAGATCCATTACGAAGTCTATAGTTATTAGAACCATCAGGAATCCATCCTGGACGATTATCTACGATATGATCGCCAGGATATAGAAGAATTGTCGTTTTTGCGAATCTATCGTTATTCAGTCCTTGCTGATACGAAAATCTCGCAGATTCTATCAAAGAACGTTGAATAGTTTTAAATGGACGAGTTAATGAACTCCCTTGATTTTCAATAGAGTCAGTTGCATCAAGACTATTGGGATCTACATATATGATATTTCCACGAACAGATTTCAAAAAATTATTTAATCTTGAAAGACCCATTTTTATTACTACTATAAGTTCCTTATCATTTATTTATCGTCCTTATTTCTTGGTCTTCTTGTTGCTTTCCATCCTTTATAATTATCTTGCTTTCCATTTACGACTTCATATACAAACTTAGAAAATAAATTATTTTCTTTGCAAAATTTTAAAGCATTAATAGTTTTAAATATTTCACCATCAGGAGAAATAAAAGTATAAACATACTTACATTTTGAATCACTTAACTTTTCTTTAGTTTCAATAGTGTGATTTTTATTATAAAAAGGATTTTTTTCTCCCGTTATATCTCTTCCACCATTTTCCCAAAATTTTTTATGCGACACACTTATTTTATTTTTATGCTCCTCTTCTTTTTTAATTCCTTTCATTTTTTTGGAAAATTTTTCAATATGTTCTTTTGATTTTGGTGGTTTTGATTTACCCTTTAAAGATTTTGATATATTTTCTCTTCTTTCTATACTAAATTTAATTCCTGTTTTTAATTCACTCATTCTTTTTTTACAATTTTCATATAAAACTGAGGTATATCTTACTTGAGTTTTATTTTTTGCACTCATACTACAGAATGCCTGATTCATTTTAATAGTTTTATAATGCTTTAATCCATACCTTTTGATACAAATCTTTTCCAATAATGCGTGAGCAATATAATGTTCTCTTGCGGCCAAATAGACAATTCTTTTATTATTTCCATATATGCTTTTAGGAAATGTATGATGTCCCTCAACATACACTCCTTTCTCCTTTGCTTTCTTTTTAGTGTAATTTCTTTGTTCTGCTTTTCTTATGAGGTTACAATAAACCTTTAGATAATTCATACTGCTCTTAAAACTGACTAGCAATATTATTTATACTAAAAAGGAGGAGATTTTAGTCTCCTCCAACCTCAAAGATGCTAGTCAGTTAAGGCATTTTTATTTATTACTCTTCCACTTATGATCTTTCCATTTTAGTCTTTTTTCTAATTCTTTATCAAAGATTAGCATATATCTATGTTTCCTGGTTCTCTCTCTCCACTCGCCTTTAAGACTCCTTGTAGGACCTCTTGAGTGCTTTATATAGGATCCATCAGGTTGTTCAATCCAGAAGTCACTCTTAGGATCGGTCGTCCCAAAATACCGGAAATTAGTTGCACGATAAATGACTCCTGTATGGTGATTAGCATCAGCATAGCTAAGAATACAACGAACATTTGCATCTTTACGAAACCTCTTGATACAACGACTTACGAACCAGGATGTGATATTATATTCTTCTTTTTGGACATCTGGATGAACACAAAGTCTTGAGAGTTCATAGAGACCTTCCTGTTCATTTCTTTGTAGTCCAAATGCACCTACGGCAAGCTCTGGAACTGGGAAAGAAGTAAAAACGCAAGCAGCAATAGGGCTGCCAATTCTAAGGACATCTGTGAAAGATTTTCTATAGAGTGCATAGTTATAGTGACTTTTAAAAGTTTTACTCTCATCCTTAAGATAATGATATGTTAAAAGGAGTGGTTCAAGTTCTTTTTTTGTCACTCTTTCTATATAGAAGTCACTTTTCATAATAATAAGTATTTGTAATTATTTACTAACACGATTATATGATTTTCCATAAAATGGATTATTTTCTCCAGTAATATCTCTTCCACAATCTTTCCAATATTTTTTGGCAGCTTTTCTCATTTTATTTTTAGTTTCCTCACTATGCGGTTTTCTTTTTCTATTCTTAGAAGAAAGTTTCATTTTTTCTATTGTTTCTGGTGAATGTTTTTTACCATAAAATGGATTTTTACTGCCAGGTTTTGAAATTTTTTTCTTAGTATCTTCATTATGCGAATATCCAGATATTCCATCACCACCGTTAGTCATATTACGAAGAATACCAGTTCTCAAATCTTTTCTACCAAAAATAGAAATCATATAAACTTCGTGTTTATTTGCCTCTTCTTCTGTAATATTTTTCTTTAAGAAGATAATTTTATTATTGTCTTTTGGTTTTAAGTTTGTTTTATTTTGTCTAATATGACTTTTATAAACTCTCCTTCCTCTACCTTTACCAATATAATAGGGAGTTCCGTCTTTACGCAAATATGCGTAAGTGTAATATTCGTTCATTGTGTCTTGGTGTTGACTATTAATATTTATAACATAAAAGTGGGACTTATACAACTATATCCACCAAGACACAAGTTGCTGCCCATTTTACTTAATTATGTTATGATTTGCTGATAAGGTACTCAACAGTATTTGCTACATCATTCATAGCATCACGAAGATTTTCTCTTTGACCTGATTCCATATCAAAAGTAACGGGATCTGTAAGAGTCCATCTCCACTGATTCATATCTTTATTGAACCATAGGTTAATTATCATTATGATTTTTTATATTTTTCTAATTTGATCCAATTTAGGAGTGCATTTAGTTCTCCTCGTTTTGATTCAGTCATATCTTGACCTTTACTGAAGAGATAGAAATCAATTGCTTCAATAGTGAGATTACGATCTTTTTGTGAAATTAGAGACATATTAAAGTTTTTAAGAAACTTAAGCCCCCGATCTGATTTGAACAGACGGCCGACGGTTTACAAAACCGTTGCTCTACCACTGAGCTACAAGGGCAACAAAAGAATTATAGATTATTTAGAGCATTTTGTCAAGGACTTCAGGATTCTCAAGATCCATTTCGAATAAACAAGGATGTGCCTCCTCATCAATTAAGTAGAATGATTTTTGATAGAAAAATTCTGGATCATATGTTAGATGCTCATTTGCTTTTTGGATGATCTCTGGATCATCTTGCATAATAATTGGTATTTCATCAAAAGTAAATGCAATACCATTAATATAATAAGTTAGAATAATAAACTTATCGTCTTCTGTCTCATACCAATTATAAGAAGTTGTGATCTTATATTTCATTGGTTTTTTTATTATTTATTGATCCATTTGCGAATAGAATTATCACTAACACCATATTTTTTACCTACAGCAAGATAAGAACTTTCTTTTACTTCTTGTAATAATTGTTCTTTAGAAGGTCTTTCAACTTTTCTTTGAGATTTTGAATAACAACTATTACAAAGACCCGTTTTGCAGTTTGTTTTTAATTCAACCTCACACGAAGAACATTTATGAATTTTTTTGGTTCGTATTATTTGAATTTTATTTTTTATTGTTTGTGAGTTTTTATTTTTCTTATTTTTACCACGATATGTTGGTGTTTTAGCGTGGCAGTTGGGACATAATATTTTTAGATTTTCTAACATATTGTTATAATGGTCTCCATCAATATGATCTAATTCTAAAGGTATTGGTTCTCCTAACCATTCACTCAACTCACAACATTCGCATCTATGATTCTTTAATCCCTCTATAATTAATCTTTTTCGCAATTTGTTAGAATTGTACTCATAATTCTTAACAAGTATTTCGCTTAATGGAGTTGTATTAAACTTGTGAGTTTTCCCCTTTAGATGTCCTTGACCTGTAAAATGTGAAGTGTCTATTCCATAAAGTTTTTCAAATTTTTTAAATACTCTATAGTTTCCACCTCTTGGAGATAATCCAAGTTTTGTAAGTGCTTGTGCTATAGAAAAACTTTCTTCTACTGCTTTTTTAAAGTCTTCTATAGAATATGAATGTTTCATACTGATAAACATATTGTATAGTTATTTATATAAGTTTATCAGTTCAATAGGAGCGGGGGGACTTGAACCCCCACGGTCTAAGACCAGCGGATTTTACTTACCACTATAGTTTTCACTACCCTTTCGGTTTGTGGTCTGGACTATGCCTTCACCATTTACTAAAAGTAATTAGGTGGGTGATTATAGTCTCTACACGTTTTGTATTCTTTCAGATAATTCAAACCCTCTCTGAAACCACATTGGGTAGCGGTTGTCTTTCCAACTGTCATACAACTTCGCTCGGCGTTGGCATCAGCATTACCCGTTAAGCGTTCACCGAATTTACACCTTACTACTTACTCGTTTCCAAATAAGCGACCCATTTTGAGTCCGATGCGGCTACCAATTACGCCACACTCCCGATAAGACAATCATAAGACCTCTGCCTCAGATTGTCAAGTGTATCATCCCAAATAAGTTGCGGGATGATACTTCAAGTACTCACGAAAAGTCAACTTCATTTCCTTTCCACTCATCCCACAGTTTTTTGCTGCTGCAGGAAGGTTCATTTTAGAATAAAATAATGCTTCATTTGATTCCTTTACATTTTCTGGTGTTGTTTTCACTGGTTCATCTTTCAGTGACTTAAGATTAATGCGATAAGGATTCATAAGAAGGTATTGTGTGTAAAATTTTACCGGAGATTTTTACCCCCAAAAATGGAACTTAAAGTGGATTTGCATATGAGAGAGTGTTCTCATCAACAGTAGCACGAACGAAGTCTAGCACATTCATAAATTCTTGAACAGTCTCACAGAATACTTGCTTCTCATTACCATCACTGGAATAGAGGTACACAGTACGCTTGAGAGGGTCAACCACACATCGGGTCAGGAACTCGTCTTGCATTCGGTTTGTTTTTGATTACCTTGTTATCATAGCAGGTCCTTGGTCGGTTGTCAAGAGGTGTGAGATCAGCAAACCTTATGACTCTATTGAGACAACAATTATAGTACTGACATCCATTTTAATTTTTTCTATAATGATAACCAAAGACTTGGATGAGGCATAGACTGATGATGTAAATTATATTCTGGTTTTAAGCACAGTTTTACATCACCAGCAATTACATACCTATTCTTTAGATTTTCCTTTTTTAATGTTGAATGCATAAGATTACTAGGAAATATAATTGCTGTTCCTTCAGTAGGAGTAATTGTATAATTTCCACAATTATACTTGTTAAACTTTTTGATTAGATTATACTTATTACTTGGTTCAAAAATATTTCCAGAAACCTCATTTACATTATTTAAATTATGAACACAGAACTTATCTGAAGTATCGTCAGAAGACAGATAATAACAAAAAGAAATATCTGATCCATTGTGTATATGAGGTTTGAGTTGAGGAATATCTTTATTGTGATATCCAACCCAAGATTTTACAAAGTTAATATTCAGTTTTTCATAATCTATTTCTAATAAATCAAGATAATTACATATACATTTTTTTAATGATTGGAAAAGACTGGTATAATTTTTATTCAAATGCAACGAACACCTTCCGGAATTTTCTGGTGTTTCATTTTCATATCCATTAAACCACAAAGATTTTAATTCTTCAAAATATTGATTCTTAAATTCTTCATGCATTTCTATAGTATCTTGAGCAACTAATATAGGAAAAACCTCATGAACCTTCATATTATGTGTTTATATTATACTCACTATTATCTCCTGGATAGTCATTTGGTGTCAAGCCTTGATACTCGGCAATTAAATCTTCACCATCAGTTCTTGTTCCATAAACATGGTAAAAACAATCAATTGGCATTCCACCTTTTGCTTGTAGATAAATTTTCTTTTCATCCCATCTTTTTATAATTACATCCTGATGAGCACCAATAGGAGTTAAATTAATTGTAATTGATTGAATATCAACTAAATCTTTCCAATACAACGGCAATTCAATTTCAGTTTTATTTTTAACTCTTCCACGAACATAAACATCATTACTAGGACCTTCTGGACAAGTATGTCTTAGTCTCCAACCTTCTTTTGTTGGGTGAGGAATATCAAAGTTTTTCTTTGCTGATAACACATGAGCGCCTCCATTTGAAGTTACCCTTCCCCCCGCCGAAATATTTCCTTCTACTTCTAATCCTCCCTTTGCTATTTCCTGGGGTCCTTCAACTAAAAGAGCGACATACTCTGGAAATCCTTCAATTTTTACCGTACCTTGAACCAATAGAGTTCTGGCTTTGGATTCTGCGCTACCCTCCTCTCGTCCATCAATAACTACATCCCCCAGTACATAAAGAGATTTCTCCGGACTTTCGCAATCCACATTTGCAGTTTTTGCAATCATCAAAGTTCCTAGTCTCTCTGGGAAAGCACCAGATCTTCCTATTTGTGCTGGACCCTCAATAAATGCAGAACCTCTTATTTTTTTATTCTCACCAACACCCAATCCAAGTGCAATGGGTTGTCCTGCACCAATCATTACTTGTCCACCGAAAGCCGCATCATCTAATAAAAATGACATAATTTTTCTCCTTTACTTTGGTTGTTGTTTTCTTTGGAAGGATTGACCACCGACTTTTGAATCTACATTTGCACATCCATCACTTACTCCACGAATAATTGATGAATAAATTGTCATACAACTATTTGCAACGATTTCTGCTTTACCAGGACTTGCAATTTTATACATTAACTTTGCATTAATAAGAACCTTATTATCAGCATCAAGTTTTATGTTTTCATTTGCTTCCAATCTAATATTACCTTTAGTTCCACCTTCTCCTATTGCAATAAGTTCTATATCAGTACCTTGCAATCTTATCTTACCATTGGATGCAATAATGTCAATATTTCCATTAACCGCATTAATGAATAGAGTATCTTCTGCTTCTACTCTATCTTCTCCCGATTGAATTGCAATTCTTCCTGGAGCAGTAATTTGAGTGGATCCTGTTCTTACACCATCCTTATCCAAAACAATAGAGTGCCTTCCATCTGATGCTTGAAGTAATATATCCGAAGTAACTGCCCCATCAGCAGAAACGTGTCCAAAAGAAATTGAACCGTGATCATTTCCTTGGCGGATTGCTGTATAATTCTTTTTAGCAGTAGGTGTATTTCTATTCTTATTTCTATTCTGAGGGGTTGCCATATGATTAATTATTAAGGTGTGAACATTTCGATTGTTGGATATTCTGTAAATCCAAATCCAGGATCAATAACAGCAACTTTAATCACTCTTCCAAAAGATCCAAAAACTGGTTCAAGAACAGCACCATTACTTGGAGTAATTCTAATTTTATCAGTAACATTATAATTGATTCCTGGATTTGTCACAATAACACTTTTTAATCTTAAAGCTACTGGATAAGTTGGATCTTTAACTGGTTCTTGAACAAAAGGAACTGAAGGTGGGAAATAATCTCCAGCACCAATAATACTACGACTACTTAACGTTGACCGAACTGTTCCTGGAATATTTAGTAGAGGGTCATTACTTGTTATATCAGTACCTTGTCTTAAGATAGCAGATGGTAGAGTAGTAACTTGCGCAATAATACTTTCTCTTAAAGTATCATATACTTGAATTGGTTCTCCTACAGTTTCATAATAACCAGCATAACGAATACCATTATCATAATAAACAGCACCATAATAAGCCCTTCCATTTACATATCCAGTTTGTTTTAATCCAACAAGATCAGTGACTTGTAAAAGTTTTGATCCATCTATTACAATTGGATCTCTTACAACTTCAAATTGTGGTATAAATGTTGCATTAATTCCTGTTGGTGTAGGAGTTCCTGGTGGAGTTCCTGGTGGAGTTCCTGGTGGGGTTCCTGGTGGAGTTCCCGGTGGAGTTCCCGGTGGGGTTCCCGGTGGAGTTCCCGGTGGAGTTCCCGGTGGAGTTCCCGGTGGAGTTCCTGGTGGAGTTCCTGGTGGAGTTCCTGGTGGGGTTCCCGGTGGGGTTCCTGGTGGGGTTCCCGGTGGAGTTCCCGGTGGAGTTCCCGGTGGAGTTCCTGGTGGAGTTCCTGGTGGAGTTCCTGGTGGGGTTCCTGGTGGAGTTCCCGGTGGAGTTCCTGGTGGAGTTCCTGGTGGAGTTCCCGGTGGAGTTCCCGGTGGGGTTCCTGGTGGAGTTCCTGGTGGAGTTCCTGGTGGGGTTCCCGGTGGGGTTCCCGGTGGGGTTCCTGGTGGGGTTCCCGGTGGAGTTCCCGGTGGAGTTCCTGGTGGAGTTCCTGGTGGAGTTCCTGGTGGAGTTCCTGGTGGAGTTCCTGGTGGGGTTCCCGGTGGGGTTCCTGGTGGAGTTCCTGGTGGAGTTCCTGGTGGAGTTCCTGGTGGAGTTCCTGGTGGAGTTCCTGGTGGAGTTCCTGGTGGAGTTGGTGTAGGAGTACCAGGAGTTGGAGGTGTTGGAGGTGTTGGTGTAGGAGTACCAGGAGTTGGAGGTGTTGGAGGTGTTGGAGTTGGAGTTAGTGAAGTTGGTGTAGGATAACCCAGACCAGGATCTATTACTTCTATTTGCGTTACAAGTCCTCGTATTTCTTTTTCTGGTCTTGGTGGAATTGGTAGTTTTGGTGTATCTATATCCACAGAGAACGCAAGGATTCTCATATCATTAAAATCATTTCTAGTTATGTTTGCATCAGCAAATATAACATTAGATTTTTCGCCGGGAGTTTGCTTTAACTTATTAGGACCATCTTCATGTAACTTTGTGAAGTCATGTTTTCCTTTTTCTAGGGTTCCTACTTGGATTCCACCCCCTCCACTGCCACGTGGCCGGCCGACTCTGTTTCCATCAATATCTCTATCCACAAAGGCTCCCCCTTCCCCCTTTACTGTGCCACCATCTGATGATGCTACTACTCTATAGTCAACATTTGGTTTTACCATTCTACGCTCAACCATACTTCTCCTTAGACCACCAGGTCCGCCCTTACGATCTTCTCTTATGCTAAATTCATGTCGTGGGCCGGGGTTTTTTCTAGGATTCTGCTCTGTAAATGTAAATCTATAACCCGTTCCAATATCTCCTGCACCTGTTACCCTCCAAGTTACCTCTAAAAGATCTCCGGGTTTATAACCTTTTATTCTTGCAAGAGTCTCTGGAGAAACTTTTAGTCTATATGTGAGACTATATGTTGTTCTGCCTCCGAATGGTGTTGGACGAGGACTTGAAGGTGTAAATACGCCTGCCTCAAACGGACCTTGACGACCTGTACCTTGACCAAGACCTTTACCAGGACCTGAAGATGCCTTACCATCAAATAGTACGGATGGTAATGTGGACGCACTGAAGTAAGATTTTGGATCCCAAGGGCCCATATCTTCTCCATCTAGACCCCAATTTCTCCCATAACCAACTTCATTTTCGGGGCAAAGTTTTTCTGGCGGCGCATCTCGTTTTTCTTTTTCTTGCTTAACAGGAGGATCGTCAAGAATAGCTCTGAGTACAGCACCACTTCCAATTGATGCATTATCTCTTGCAGAAACGAGTGGTGGATACTGATATCCATTGCCACGACGAACAATATCTACAGCCATAATAGCACCATCTGTACCTATGACTGCATTAGCCGCAGCACCAATTCCACCTCCACCAAAAATTTGAATGGTTGGAGGTTTACATAGTGTATTTGAACTAGTAATTCCTACGCATGGGTCACCTTTTTTTGTTAACTCTTTTGTTCCTGACTTTTCAATTAAGTCTCTAACCTGCTTAATATTCAAATATTTAAGTACTTGCTTTCCACTTCTAAAGATAAAAATAGTTCCTGGGTTTTTCTTGTCATATTCTTTTGCCTCACAGAATGTTACATTCCTAACCAATCCCAAAATAGGATCAATATAAGCAAATCTAAAATCATCTTCTATTGCTTCACCAAATAAAATTAATTTTGACATATCTAAGTTTTATTTTTCCTGTGTAAAACGGTTATCAAGTAAAGATTGTGGGAAGAATTGACCTGTCCCATACTCTTGTACTGGAGGACGTAAATTTGGTGTATCTTTTGATGGCTTTCCAAAATCAATTGTCGGTTCACGAAACACTGAAATACGAGGGAGACCTGCTGCTGCATCGGAAGCTGCCAAAGCAACCTCTGCAGGTCTTGGTAATTGTGCTTCTTCCGCAGCTCCAGCACCTTCTTGTAAGGTATAAAAATCTGATATAGGGCAATTTGGTTTTAAATCACACCCAAAAATATCCATAGAAATATTTTCAAAAGAAAATGCTGATACAATAGTTGCAGTAATATCAGGTATATCTATATCACCAAGTTTCTCAACGAAAGAACCCAATAAATTTTGAATCTGATCAACATCTAATATTTCATCCCCTCTATCCTCAAGAGTTTCCTCTTTTGGACCTTGATTAAAAAGTTGTTCTGCAGCCTCGATTTGACCCAATTGAACATCACTTAAAAAATTACCAATAGATCTAGTTATTTTTATAACAGTTCCATTCACAATTCCTTTATTTTTTTCAATTATAGATCCTGTTAGATCTTCAACAAAACAAATTGGCACGAAAGGTGTGGTGCCTCCTTCTGGAAATGGTTTTTCTTTGGTTGGAGGATTTGTAGGACCTTGTGATGGTTGTGATTGTGGTGTATCTTCATTATCACCCAATAGCAAATTTTTTAAAGTACCTTCTATTTGTTTAGGCAAATTTTCTGTAATCTTAATGAAAAGACATTTAATTTCTTCAGTAATTTCTATTTTAATATCAAAAAATTGAAATCTTTGATTTGGATACATTATATCGGCTAAAGGACTAAGTGCGTTATTGATTTTCTTTGTAATGAATTCTAAAATTTTATTAAAGACAATCTTCATATATTTTGCAATTTTAGGTACAAATTTTTTAACTAATTTTTCTATTTGTTGAGCATCAGTACCAAGATCAGTCCCGATTGCTCCAATTTGAGAGACTGCATCGACATAAGATGTTGCCGATTGCAAAATCTTTTCAATTTCTTTAGTTAAAGTATCAATATCAGTTTGCATTGCTTTCATTGCAGAACCAGGAAGATCACAAGGACTTAACATTACAGTCTTTTTAAGATATAAATCTAGTCTTTTTGTATCAGCATTACTCTGCAAATGAACTGCATCAACATTTTCTATAGTTGCTCCTGGTACTGCAACTTCTAAATCTAAATCTTGAAGTTGTTCAGAAGTAGGAACTGGTGTTGATAATGATGTTGGTTTCTTAATTACAAGTCCTTCGTCAGGTGCTTTAATATTTGGATCCTTACTTCCAATAGTAGATTCGGCATACCCACTTGTCGCAAGACTTCCTGGTGTTGTATTAGTTACCCTACTATCACCAATTTTTGTCGCAAGAGAAGTTTGTGCATTATTACCAAGCACCCCCATAATCACAGGAACTTGTTGATCCTGACCATCTAGGAAGAAACCAAACACCATATTTCCTTGTCGGAGATTTGCTGTTCCACCCGACTTTGCTTGACCACCACCACCAGTCACAGGATACATTACCTGTGCCCAAGGAAGTTCCTCTGATTTTATTTCATTTTCTCCTTGATCGTGAAGACCTATAATACGAACCTTATATCTTCTACCCCATCCAGGAACTTCATCCGCACTTTCAAACTTTCCTGGCAGTATATTGTCTCTCCAAGTGGAGTCATCGGCAATTTGTCCAATCCACCAGTTAAAACTTGCACCAAGAAAACCTGAATTAAATAAAGATCCTTCACTCATTATTTTTTATACTTTCCATATTAATAATAATCTATTTATAATGGTTTTGGAGACCCCATTCTTCCTGTGGAGTCTCTACATAAAGTTAATTTGGTATAACCACCAGAACGTAAACTGATATAATGACATAACTTTGCAATTACATAAAACCCTCCAAATTGTTTGTCCATAATTTTTGTATCTTTTGTAGAAGTTTCTGGGGCATCAACAAAAATATAATCGCCTGCGTGTAAACTAAAATCTCCTGTGATTGTAATTTCAACTTTTGTTGAGAAGAATTGATTATATCTCATTACAGATTGATTGAGAATATTTTTGGGATCAAAGTTTTTTGTTGTAGAATTATCAATTTGTTGTTGAGTATTTCCGTCTGGTAATGTTCCCGTATCAATTAGCATATATTGAGTTCTTGAGTAGTCTTGATTAGCACCCTCTTGATTAAATTCTTTGTTATATTTTGGTAGGTTTTTTCCTGCTTTTTGAAGTTTACTTTCTGCACCTTTTCCCCCTCCCAAAACATTTGGTGTTATAACTTCATAGTAACAATTAAAAGGATCAAACATAATTGTTCTTGTTGAATATGTTCCAATTTGAAGTTTTGATTGGACACTTCCACTAGGAGTCACAACATTATATTCTAATATTTTTCCTCCATATTCGGGAGGAACACTTGAACCTCTTCCATCAGGAGTTTCATTATAAACTAAACTCTTATACTTTTTTGGACCACCACCAGGTTCATTTTTTGAAAGTAACCCCTCCACAGATTTAAATTTATATCCATCAGAAGTTTCATAAAAAAAGAAACCTGCAGTATTACCTAAAGCATTTGAACCATTAGGGCCTGAAATTTGAGGTACTGCTTTTCTTGCAAGTTGTAAAATAGTAGCAAATGGTCTCATATTGTTTCCAATATGATTTAAATTGTTAGATGTTTGCTCAATATCTAATTTTTTCTTTTCATCAACTTTTAATGTGTCTTCTAATATTGTTTTAATGCTATCTGATATTCTTCCCTTCAATCTATAATTTACTGTGGTTTTGTAATTCATAATTGATTCTTTAGATCCAAGAGTTACAGAGACTAAAGATTTTCTGTTTTCTTTTGCTACTGGTGTTATTGCATCAGTATATAAGGTAACTTTTATTTCTTCATCATTTGGATCTGTAAGTATTAAATCAACCTTTTCAGTTCCAACCATTTGCAAAGCATCTACCGCATTTTTAAACTCACCACCTTTTTGTACTGTACCCGTATCCCCAAAAAGAATATCAACTTTTAGAGTTGGGCTTAAAAGATCTTCAAAGTAATACAAATCAGTAATCAAAACTCCAATGTCGGATTTTGTTGCTCCATCATTAGAATGCACCAGACATTTTTTAATATCAAACTCTTTAGCTTGTGCTGCTGTGATTGCGGACATTTTTTAAATCTTTTCTTACTACTATTTACCTTTGTTCAAGACCATCTTGAGAAGGATCTTCATCTCCACCTCCTCCACCACCATAACTAGAAGATCCAATTTCGATAACTGGACCAGGAATCATTATAACTTCTGGTGCAGGAACAGGAAAATCATAATCTTCTGGATTTTCGGTGAATCCATCTTCAGTATATTGACTTAAGATGGATATTAAACTATCAGCAGCATTTCTTCTTTGACTTACTGTTTCTACTTTATTAATAATATCATAAAACTGTCTTCCAAATCCAGTTTTAGGTAAAACAGAGTCTGCATCAATAACATATTCTCCTGGGTGAGTTAGTGCATAGTCAGTTTTATTTACAGGACCACCTTCTTCATATGCTACGTGAACGTGATCACCATGACTACCAGACTCTGGAGTTCCCGGTTTTCCATAAAGAAGTTCTACAGGTTTAACATTATTTTTTGTGTTAAATTCTTTAACTTTTGCTAAAATTTTCACTTGATCTTCTGGCCAATATCCACCAATATCAACCGCACGATTTACATTATGCCAGGACCGATAAGATCTTGTAAAAGATCCCCCAAAATCAGGATGTTCAGTTACCTTACTAAAATCTGGTCCAGATTTTAAAGATTGATACATATATCTTCCAAGATCACCCGCAATTTTAGTTCCTTGTACACTCCTTCCATATTTTCCACCAGTTCCCGAATCAATTTGATTTTCTTTTCCCTTCATATTAGCAGAAGATTCTTCCTTTGAAATGGAAACAGATTGTGGAACTGCAAGAGCACGATTTCCTGCTGTATTAAAATAATGATTTTTATATTTAGAAACATTTACATTTTGTGAAGGATCATTAAAAGCAGCACCTGTTCTAAATCCAGTTGAGGCAACTAATTTTTTGATTGATGCATCATCAAGACCTTCACTTTTTAATGCAGTCATTAACTCTGATGGTTTTTGTGCAAGTGTGATTGCATCTTTAGATTGATTAATTTGAGAATCGGATAACTTTTGATTAATTCTACCATCAGTTATTGGAGAAAATTGTCCTCTTCCATTAATAACATCAGATATACTACCACTTTTAGCATTAAAAGTACCAGCACCAACCTTACCAGATTGTATTAATCCGGCACGATTTAAAATGGATCTTGCAACAAGAGCCATTCCAGTTTTTCCTTCTCCCCCTGCTTCAGCATAAACCATTCTTACAAACAAATCCATTTCACCTGCAGATATAGAAGCATCTTGAATTCCTTCCGATCCTGCACCAGGTTCAGCGCCAGCACCAGCATCTTTAACTAGTCCTGGACCAGCACCAGATTTAAGCATAAATTGTTCTTTTAAAGATTGTAATATTTGATTTACCGGATCAATCATACTTTTTCTTATAGAATCTCTAGCCCAACTAAAAATATCAACAAATCCAAGTTCATCTGCTAAAGATTTTTTTGTTCCTGGAACTAAAGTTCTTCTCAATATATTAATAAATAAACTGTTTGTTGCTGCTGCAAGTGAATTGTAATCACCCTCTGATGAACCATTACCCATAATTATTTTAATGGGCATCTGTAAAAATGGTTTTAAAAATTCACCAGAAGATACTACATTATATGAACTAGTTAAGTATTCGTATGAGTTTATGTATTGAGGATCTTCTGGATTTAGAAAAAATGTTTCTATATTAGAACTTTTTGTTGGTTCTTTTGTATCGGGATCCACATAATTCATCTGCCCACCAATACTTGCTCCTGGGTTTAATGGAGACATTGGAATTTCAAATGTTCTTGATATTGCTTTTTTACCTCCAGATCTAGTAATTACACCACCAATTGCTTCTTGACCTTCTCTGGTAACTGCACCACCAGAAGCATACCCCATTGCCTTTGTTGCACCACTGCCATACAAACTTCCAAAAGAACCCTTTTCTTTTGCAAGAGTTCCTAAACTTAAAGTATTCACTACCTCTCTAATTTGTTCTCTTATTCTTGCATCAAGTTTTCCAAGATTTTCTCTTTGTTTTTTAATTCCACTAGCATCACCAGTTAAAGACATTATACCAAGATTAACCAACTCTCCCAAATATCTAAACGGAGCACCAATAATATCCAGTAATGTTCCAACTCCAGTTGAAACAAAATTAAAATATCTAAGCCCAGGAAGAGCAGCATTGTAAGCAACAAGTTTGAGTGCTCTTGTGATTGGGTTTTGATCTGAGTTTGCCTCCTTTAATTGGTATGCAACATCATTTTCAAGTTTTTTAGTAAATTTTCTTTGCTGAAATGATAGTTCTCCTAAAAGTGAAGATGCAAGTCCAACAAGTAAAACAACACCAGAAGCCTTTGCAGCACCACCAATAACACGACCTGCAGCTTGAATAGATGCTCTAAATCCTTGTCTTTTTTTTATTTCTCCTGCAACTGTTTCTCCAATTTCTCCAATAGCATCCTGACTAGAATCTGCTTGTGCCTTTAACGAAATTAAGTCTGAGAATAACATCCCAGCAATCACCATAGTGTTTATAACTTTGTTGGTCATTCCCAACATTTTTTCATAATTTTTAACACCAGAATCACCACCAAGAATTTTTGCTTGTTGTTTTCCAAAATCAATAATTCCATATACTTTGTCTATAAAAGTTACCATTGCATTTAAAATTGTTCCTGCAAATTCAACTGCAAAGTTACCAACTTTAAGAGTGGTGATTAATAATCCTTTTAGTTGTGGTAGATACGGTAATAGTTTAAGAGCTAGTGATCCAAATAAGACGGTGAATAAAAAATTCTTTACACTATCAAGAAATCCAAGACGTGGAGTAGAGAATCCTTTTATCTTACTTCCTCTATCTTTATATTTTTCAAGAGATTCTTCAGTTTCTTCTCTACGAAGACTTTCTGTTAGTTTTATTTTTTTCTTAAATGCAACTTCCTTAAATTTATTTTTTTTACCTACAAGTTTTTCTACCTGAATAACTTGTTTTTTAATTATGAAAGCAGTAGGATCTTTTAGTTTAATATATGCCATTTTTCTATGCTCTCAACTCCAACATATCTAGTTCCCAGTTAGATCCAGAACTACCACCAGATGATCCACCATAAGACTTGGATTCAATATAAGTTGGTGGTCCCTGAATTATTATAGGATCAGAGTTCTCAACAATCATTTCAGGTCTTTGTTGGTCTATTTTTCTTCCGGTATATTTACTCAAATGTTGCATCAGTTGAGAAGATTTTTCAGATCTTTGTTTTTTATTTTCAATTCCATTAATCATACTAAAGAAAGAAGTTCCGCCAAACAAATCAACAGAATCCTTATCAATTACATATTCTCCTTCGTGCAGTTGTCTTATACCACCAGATAAAGTAGAACCACCAGTCATACGAGATCCAGTAAAAGGAGATTCTTTACTGTATTTTGACAGTGGATTAAATCTAGACAACACTGCAGATTTATCTCTTCCAGTGTCTCCTGGTTTTGTTGACGTTTCCCAGTGAAGGTGAGGAGCAGTAGATCTTCCAGTGTTTCCAAGTTCTCCAAGTACAGTTCCTTTTTTTACCTTTTGTCCTTTTCTTACAAATGCAGGTTTATTCATGTGTGCATAAAAATGTGCTATACCAGAAGAATCTATCCAATTAACATAATTTCCATAACCACTCTGTTGTCCAACAGATTCAATAGTACCGTCTGTAAAAGCTTTTAAATGTTCTCCTGTGTTTCCAGATATATCTACTCCCATATGCATACCTGGAGATAATGCAAGTGATCGGTTTCCCATACCTGAAGTAACGATATGTCCTCCGGCAGGTTGATTTGCTGATGGTGCTAAAGAAATGGGTTCAATTTTAGTAAAAGTTCCCTGTTCACCTTTTTCAAGTGCTGCAAGAATTCTTGCAGATTGTTTCCAACGATCACCTTCTACTCCCCACCCAATGTATTTGTATGAGTCAGATTTTAATTGATCTTCAGTTCTATTTGGATCCATAAACTCATCAAGTAATCCATATTGTCTAAGTTCTTCTTTAATCCATCTAACTTGTTCAGCATTACTTGCAGTTTCTAATGGTTTACCTAAGAATTTCTCTCCATTAACAATTCTTGAACGGTTCCAACTAATAAGACCTTTATTAGTTCCAGCACCATCATTTAAAACCCAAGGAGTTCTTTGTCCTTTCCATGCCGATTCTGCTTGAACATTTCCAGCAAGAATTGCCGCAGCAAGCATAGGAAATCCTTCTGCCATGAACAATCTTGCTCCACCAACTGCATCAGTGGCATCTCCACCACTAGAACTTTCACCATCTTTTTTAGTTGTATCTGCACCTTCACTTGGTTTTGGTATAAGTCCAACTTGAATTTTTAGTAAATTTATAATACCACCAAGGGGCATACGCATAGACTTCATTAGAAATCCTGATATTTCTCTATTAAATTGTTTAATATTAGTCAAAGAAGAAAACTTTTGATATGCTCCAGGGTTTGTTTCATATAATCCCAGTAACATAAAACTACTTAATGAACTAGATGCTCTATCATAATCATCTTTTGTGACTAAATCTCCCAATAATGTTTTAGCCGTAAGAGCAAATACTGAACCCAAATCAGGAATACCACTAATAGTATCATAAGAACTAACCATATAACCATAACGATCCATTTTAGATTTATCGTCTCTAGAACTAGGAAAAACTTCAGCAAAACGTTCTTCACCACCAATAGAAGCACCTGGTTTTGTAGATTTTTTTTTAATATCTTCACCTCTAGGAATATCAACTTCCTCTACTTCTGTTCTTGAAATATTAACAGGTCCACCAGCAGCATATTTTCTAACAGATATTACTTTTCCTCCACCACTATATCCCATATCTTTAACAGCTTTCTTACCATATAAACTTCCAAAAGATCCAGGAGTTGATAATTTTTTAGCAGTATCATTTTGACCGAAGAAAGTAAAAACGGGTGCAAAAACTCCAGCAAATCTTCTTATATTTTCCCTTACTCTTGCATCAAATTTACCAAGATTTTTAGCCTGCTTTTCTAATCCATCTTTCATATTAAACATTTTCATAAATCCAGCACGTATCAACTCAATACCATATCTAAAAGGAGCACCAAGAATATCAAAAATAGTTCCAACTCCCTCTAGAATACCAAGAGGAACCTGAAAAAATTTGGATATTGGCCCAAAACCGATTAATCCTTTTGCCCATTTTGTTAACTGAAATACACCCTCACCAGCAGCAGAGAAAAGTAATCCAGCACCGATGATAATTCCAGCAGATGCTAGAGGACCTAGTGCTGCTTTTCCTGCTGCATTAGTTGCTGCATTTGATGCAGCACTTGCAACCTCACTTGATATATTACCTTTAATAGCATCAGCACTCTTATTAAATATTGATGGAGCACTTCCCATACTTGCAAATGGACTAAAATCACTGAATAACATTGCAGCAATGAAAAGTTGATTCATTACTTTGGTGCTTTCACTAGTTGCATTATCTAAAGCTGAGATTGCTTTTTCACCACCAATTTTTCCTACAATTGTTCTTGCGTGATCATATGCTTTATATCCATAGTCAACAAAAGTAATTAAACCATCTAATATTTTTCCACCTATATCAAGAATAAAATTTCCAACTTTTAAGGCAGTAGTTGCAAATTGTATGAGTTGTGGAAGATATTTTAATAATCTTAAAGCAATAAACCCAAGCAAAACATTAACTATAAAAGTTTTGAGACTATCCAAAAATCCCAATCTCTTACCCACTACATTCTTAATACCTCTTCCTAAAGAACGTAGAGGTCTTTCTAATACTTTTTCATAATCAATAAATCGTTCTCTTTCCGCATTTGACCGATTTAAAGTAATTCTTTTTTTATGAACATTAAGAGTGGATTTAAGTAGTTTCTCCTTACTAATAAACTGCTTCTTAATAGATTGTAAGGTTCCTGTTAAAGGAGAAATTATTTTTGCCATTATTTAATATTATACTGCTTTGCAGTTTTACTATTATCTTTACCTCCAGGAATATTTGGTAGTTTTGTTCCTTTAGATCCTCCACCAGATCCTCTTCCGCCACCCATTCCACCACCCGCAGGATTATATACTTTTGGTGCTGGTTTTGGTGTTGGAGTTATTGGTTTTCCTTTTACAGGAGTTGTTGCAAGTCTTGCTTTTTTTGCTTTAGATGCAGCATTATAATCTTTATAGTACTTACCATCAGATGAAGAATAATACCTACCAATAGATGAAGCACCCGCTTGTTTTGTTTTTATTGATGCTGCTTTGTCTTGTTGGTTTAGTTTTTCTATTTGATCTCCACCACCAAACATTCGAGTAAATCCTCTACCAATACCACCAAATATACCACCTCTTTTATCAAAGTCTTCTTTTTTAGATGCTCTTTCTGCCTCTCCCCTTACACCCAGACCATACTGTCCACTTCTTTTTGCATAACTCAATTTATCTAATCCTTGTTGTGATGCTAGTGAAGTCATTCTAGATTTTTTGGCTGCCTTCGCATCATTTTCATTCGCATAGGTTTTTTGATCAGAAGAAGAATAATATTTTCCTTTTGATGTAGCATAATCTGTTCTTGCTTTCATTCTGGGACCACCAAATAATCCACCAGGTTGGAACATTCCACCGGACTCGTCACCACGATCCCCTAATCCACTCAACCCTCTTCTTTCAGATTCCTTTTGGAATAAATTTAGTCTTTCATTCGGGCCTGCTGCAAATTTAGTAGAACTAGATAACGACTGTTCTAATTTTAATTCGTCTTCAATTTTTTTCTTTAATTCTGTATCGGAAAGATTACCTATTCCTATTCCCATTTTATTATACAAACTTCCTGTAGCATCCCCTAGTTGTGGAGCAAATATTTGTGCTAATGTGGTTAAAATAGTTCCGGCTAATCCACCACGACCTCCACGAATACGACCACCAGGTACATTCATATTTGTTTTTATTTGTTGTATTGGTGGTTTTACATTCGTAGAAAGTCCCGCCCCAGGAGATCTCACCATTGAACTATTAGAAGTTGGTTTATAATTAACATTAACATTAGTTTTTACATTTGGAGAAGTATTTACTTTTGCTCCAGTTGGTGGTTTATATAATCCTTTGTCAACTGCTCTTTTTTTAAATTTTTCATATGCATTTTTATGCTCTTTATTATTTGGATCATAAGAAATTTCTTTAAGATTTGATCCTCTATTATAATTTGCAGCTGCCCGATAAATTTCTTCATCACCAACAAAACCACCACCATATGCGTGAATTCTTTTCTGAACAATCTTTGGTTTATTAGTTCCACCACCAGAAGCATTCATTGCCTCAAGATTACTCACACCAAACTTTTGTACTGCTCCACGAGACATCACAAACTCACCATCAGTAAGCATCGCAGGAACTTTATCAATACCTTTTGGTCCAGATACGACTCCAGGAACACTATTCAGTAGTCCAGCAAATCCACCAGATCCAAAAAGTTGCGCAAAGATACCTAACTTAGAATCAACTTGACCACCAGAGGCAGCAAGCATCGTCTTAAAATCAATAAGACCCCCACCAAATGCTTCTGCGGTTGGTAAAGATGCTGGTTCTGGTACTGATACTTGTGGAGCATCTCCTCCACCCATCATTTTACTTGCTACTAATGCTGTACCACCAGCAACCGCAGCACCAGTTAATAGTCTTGCTGCAAGACCTTTAAGTCCACCTCCACCACCAAGACCCGACATCAAGGCTCCTGCCTTTTTAAACTTAAGAGCAGACGCTATAGCACCTATAAGTTTTAATGTTATACCACCAAGAGCACCAACTGCTCTTAAACCAATACCAGCAAGATTTCTTACAACTCTACCAAATCCTGTACCAAAAAGTATATAACCCGCAACAAGAGCTGGCCACCAATCTTTCAGAAACCTAGCAATAGATCTTATTTTACTTTGATTTTCCTTTTTAGAAAACCAATCTATTAGATTTAATATTGCCTTTCCTAAAAATAAAGTAACAAAAAATTGTATAATTGAATCAAGAATATTTTTTACAGGTGCAATAACTGATTGGGCAACATTTTTAACTGATGCAAAACTATTTTCTAATCCAAGTTCTATTTTATTTCTTTTGGCGTTTTCTTGATTTTTTCTTTCTTGATTTGCTTCTGCAGTAACCTGCGAATTTTGTTGAGTGAGAAGTTGAGTAATTTTTGCAAGAGATTTTGAAATATCTTGCAGTGTAGCAATATCCGCTGGAGCAGCAATTAACTGCTGTTGTGGTTGTGGTTGAATAGAAGGTCCAGGAGGTCCAGGAGGTCCTACTAATCCAGGAGGTCCAGGAGGTCCAGGAGGTCCAGGAGGTCCTACTAATCCAGGAGCAGAAATTAACTGCTGTTGTGGTTGTGGTTGAATAGAAGGTCCAGGAGGTCCTACTAATCCAGGAGCAGAAATTAACTGCTGTTGTGGTTGTGGTTGAATAGAAGGTCCAGGAGGTCCAGGAGGTCCTACTAATCCAGG
>Ga0209107_10000016_pt1 | contig 102746 bp, 87 predicted proteins | sample LakErihyJuly2011_2_FD_187460 | JGI IMG/M metagenome (GOLD analysis project Ga0209107, IMG submission 187460) | Freshwater microbial communities from dead zone in Lake Erie, Canada - CCB hypolimnion July 2011 (SPAdes) (version 2) | ecosystem: Environmental > Aquatic > Freshwater > Lentic >...
AATACGCAACAGACACCCGATTGTTCAAAGACGCTGTAATACAAGATAATATCTTTAAATTATTTGAATCAAGCCCAATCATTGATCAAGTTACTATGAAAGAAATTTGTATCTATGGCGCAGGTACTCCTAAGCCAGGAGTTATAAATCCAGACCCAATGAATCCAGCTGATTGGATTAAAACTCCAGATCTTAATAAGTTAGGTAAAGTTAGTAACAAAACAAGCTGGGATTCATTTAGCTATGCTGTTATGATGGGCCATAATGTTTGGATGCACGTTAACGCAGTTCAAGAAGCCAACCGCCAATACGATGCTGGCAACATGCCTGCTATGATGAGTGTGCTAGACGCTAATAGAAAATCGTCTAAGCAATACGAACACATGTTTTTCAAAGACATTGTTAATGCTATATTTGAAACAAGTGATCGAGGACGAGCAGATCAGCTAGTTGAAGAATACAACAAGTATTGGATGGACATTATTGGTACCCGAGGCGCTAGTGGTAAGAAGACTGTTAATGCCAGTACGTCATTTGCCAATCTGTTTGACGAAGTGGGTCCTGATACTGTACAATCAACAGAAGACAGCGAATTTAACGAATCCGCAATTGATAAACTTGACGAACTAGAAGCAATAGTAAAATGACATTACCAGACGAACGATATCGAGCAGTAATACAAACAGAACGACTCTTAAAAGAGATACTGTCTACTCCTCGAGTTCCAAAAGCAATTAAAGACGGTGCTAGGCATTGTTTGCGGCACTATCCTAGTGAATACGATATGAGTAAAACCGCACAAACAAGTCCAGATATATTTGCCGAACGTATGGAAGATGTAACACGGTTGTTTAAACTGTACGAGAAAAATAAAAATGAAGCGTGATTATAAAGACGGTGTGAGTTCTGGTGTAAATTTCTTTACTGGCATAGAGATTGAACACACACCTGCTTACGGCTTAAAAACTTTGTTTGTCACAGGAGTTCAAGAAGTTGATCAAATTGCGTTTCACGCAGTCGGTAATGAATGCGAGCACATCTTCTTTGGCGCCAATCACAGTTTCAATCCCGCATTTAACGATTATGCTGGATGGAAACGTTGGGAAGATATGATTGAGTATTTTCTGGGCGAAGGCTATCTATGTAGTCTTGACATTCCACTAAGCGCAGTAGAAGAGTTTAATGACGGCGGCTTAAACGATCACAATAATTTTATTCCACAGATAAGAGTTCCAATTCCCTATATTAAATTATGGAATTATAATACAATGCTTAAAATTGATGACAAAGATTTTAACGCTACTAATCCCGGTGTGTGGTCACATAGTCTACATACTCTCAAAGACCGTAGTAAGTTCACGCCTTGGACAGCCTACAAAAACGATAAAATATTAAAATGATTATCAAACAAGATATTCAATCTACTAGCATTATTTGGGAATGGATATTCCCAAGCATTGTTATCGTCGGAGCCGTATTAACAGCCTATGACATATACCCACTTAATAAATGGTTCTTCATTGTTGGTAACGGTGGAATAGCTGTTATGTGTGTGCTATGGAAAAGATGGAGTCTAGTAGCTCTAAATACAATTTTAACTGCAATTTATATATCAGGATTAATTATCACATGAATATTCGACAAGACATTCGACCTAACAAAATGATCTGGGTTACCTTTCGAAAAGAAGGTATTCACAAATATCCAGCCGCACTTACAGACGCTAACCTTGCAACAGGTGACGAATATGATGTAAGTTTTCTAGGCTATCCGCATCGTCACATCTTCCACTTTAAAGTTTGGATTGGTGTTACACATGATGACCGAGATATTGAGTTCATTCAGTTTAAACGCTGGTTGGAAAAACTGTACGCAGAAGGTACACTCCAACTAGACTACAAGAGTTGTGAGATGATGTCAGGTGATTTATATGACACTATCTCCAATAAGTATCCAGGCCGTGAGGTTTGGATTGAAGTCTCCGAAGACGGAGAAAATGGTTCGTTCATTAAATATTAAAATAAGAGGCTATTATGGCTAAGAATTACAAAGACTACGCATACTTTGAAAACCGTCCTGACGTTGTAAGGATCTTTGATGATCTTGAAAAACTGTTAGATTTCTGTCGCATTGAGATGTTGCCATTTAACGAAGCAGACCTTTATAATAGGGGCGCAAAAGTTTGGCAATCATATGAGCGTAGCACACGTCCACGCAAGCCTTGGAATGGCGAACGTAAACCTTACTTGGGTAAAAATCCTCGTCCAGCATATAACAGACAAGAAAGTTAATGACTGTTTTTCTTGTTGATTTAGAAGCTGTAGACACACGGTACACGGGTCAATGGAAGACTCATGTACCTGAACTCCTACGAAAGGCAGGTCACAATGTCAACATTATATCAGGTCCTACGGACATTCCTAGTGCTACCACTCCTGGCGCATTTCTCAACTTTGGCGGCACTAATATATACAAGGCTAGTCAAGTTGAGCAGATGGGGCGTTTATTTTGTAGCGGAGCCGTTCATCCCGGCGATCACTTTATTTTTACTGATGCTTGGCACCCGGGTATCATCAACTTAAAGTACATGAGTGAACTGCTGGGCATTCCAGTAGTTACACATGGATTATGGCATGCCGGCAGTTATGACCCGCAAGATTTCCTAGGACGTCTTGTTGGCGATAAGCCTTGGGTTAGACACGCTGAGAAGAGTTTCTTCCATGCATTTGATCACAACTACTTTGCCACAGACTTTCATATCAAGTTGTTCTATACAAATTTACTAAATGATTATCCTACAGAAAATCCTTGGTATAGTGAACACTTAGAAGAAATCCTAAATGGTGAAGAACCAAAGATTGTACGCACAGGTTGGCCTATGGAGTATTTCCAAGATACTCTTGCTCCTTATAAAGGCATGAAGAAACGAGACATGATCTTGTTCCCGCACCGTATTGCTCCAGAGAAACAAGTTGAGATCTTTAGAGATTTGGCTAAGCATCTGCCACAATACGAGTTTGTTGTTTGTCAAGATACACAACTTACTAAGCATGAGTATCATACATTACTAGGTGAAGCTAAGATGGTCTTCAGTGCTAACCTACAAGAAACTCTGGGCATTAGTTGGTATGAGGGGGCAGTGGTAGATGCTATCCCGTTGGTACCAGATAGACTCAGTTACAGTGAGATGGCATTTGATACATTTAAGTATCCTAGCGCATGGACTGAAAATTTCGAAGCATACGAAGCATGGCGTTCAAATTTGTGTTTTGCTATTATTCAACACATGGATAACTATAATACTAGATTGCCGCAAATACAAAAACAAGTGGAGGCATTACATGAACAATTCTTCAGCGCAAGACACTTACTCGATAACATTAGATGATACTATTACATTAACTAGTAGTGTTGGAACTATAACTTTTCCATCCAACACTACCAGTTATTCATATGTTAACTCCTACCCAACTATTAGCATAGGGTCAGGTACTATATCATCAATATCATCAATATCAACATGTGATACGTTTAAGATCAGCTTGCCCGAAGAATGGGTTGACACATTTCCTGATTGGGACAGAGTAGAAAAGATGTGTCAAGAATATCCAGGATTGCGAATAGCGTTTGATAAATTTAAAACCGTTTATAAACTTGTAAAAGATGATTATGATACTCCAAAAGATAAAAGAGCTAAGCCTTAACTGGCTAGATAAACGAGGCCGTAAACTTATCATTATGGATAGGATATGTAACGAGCCATACTTAGAACGATACTACTTGTTTCTTAAAGATCGTAAACGTTTTCCATTTAACGTATTCCTTCATAAATTCCTAAAAGGTGATCCCGATGATGTTCACGATCACCCGTGGCCGTATGCTACATTAATATTAAGTGGTGGCTATTATGAATGGGTACCTGTGTTTAATACACTCGGCGAAAAGATCAACGAAATCAAATATTGGCGGGCGCCTGGTCATTTCCGAGTGTGCAATCCAAACAGCTATCACCGAATTGAATTAAAAGAAGGCGTAACTGCTTGGACATTGTTTATGCCTGGCCCGCAAACACGAGAATGGGGATTTCTTGTAAACAATAAATGGATTCATAATGACAACTATCTTGAAACCCGTAAACAGAACGGTTAATTCGACTTACACACCTATTACAATTCCGCCGTTAACAAATGGACAAGTGTATACTACTAATACTACTGCTGGACAGTTTTTAACCTCTGGATCAAACGGAACAAGTTGGACTAATACTACTAGTATAGCCGACAGTGTAATGGTTGCTAGAAACAATCCTCCAGAACTTGAAGTTAAAGGTCGTATGGTTATTAATGGGCGTGACTTAGAAGAACGGTTAGATACAATCGAAAAAGTCTTGGCAATTCCCGAAAGAGATGTTATACTTGAAAAGAAACATCCAAAGCTAAAGAAACTATATGATGAATACATTGCGGCATTGGGTAAGTATAGAACATTTGAAGCAATTAAAGGAGATGAAAATGGAACTACATAAATCAGTTGCGCACACACGCAAAGAGATGACTATTAAAGAAAGCGAAGGTTTTCGGGTGCGGTTAGTCAAGCATGAGGTACTAAGTCCTAAGGGATTATTCAGCATTGATCTTATTAACGAAAGCCTAAAAACTGACGGAACTGTAAGCGATGTAAGTACATACAATTACTTCATGACCGAAGAAGAATTGGCAACATTGGCAACAGCTCTAACAGCATGAAAAAGATTTACTACACTTGGCAACAAGTAGAAGGTGCTTGTTTAGATATTGCTAGACAAATTAATAATAGTGGATGGCGTCCTGATTATATTGTAGGACTTACTCGTGGCGGGCTAGTTCCTGCTGTATTGCTTAGTCAATATTTAGATGTGCCAATGAAGTCGTTAGATGTGAGTCTACGTGACGGCGGTGATACTGTTACTAATTGTAGTATGGCTGAAGACGCATTTGGTTACAATGCTGCAAATGTAGGCGACCCTTTGTGTAAAAATATTTTAATTGTCGACGATATTAACGATCAAGGTTCTACTATTGCTTGGATTAAACAAGACTGGCAGTCAGTATGTTTACCAAATGACGAACGTTGGAATTTTGTGTGGAGTTACAATGTTAGATTTGCTACACTTACAACTAATATGGCCAGTAATGAAGGCGTTGACTATACAGTATGGGAAGTGAATAAAGCAGAAGAAGATTGTTGGTTAGTTTATCCTTGGGAGGATTTTTGGTTATGACATCAGCGTTAATTAAACTTATTTTAGGTATTATTTTAATAGTATTTGCTATTGCTATTGGTCCGCTATTAGGTATATGGAGTTTAAATACACTATTTCCTATACTACGTATTCCATATACTTGGGAAACTTGGGCGGCATTTGCAATTCTATTAGGTAGTGCTAGCGGCTTACGATTTGGAACTAGCAAATGAGTGACTTAACTATAGCAGATCTTAAAGAAAAACTAAAAGTTGTAAATCAAGATTTAGAAACTCTTAGATCTACTGGTGATGCTAGTAGAAAATTAGAAGTGCTAACCGAATATCGTGATTATATTAAAGATGAGATTAAATTTTTAGAAGATGAGAACAGATCTAGAACAGGCCCTTGACGAACGTCGGGCACCATGGACCGAAATAGAATACCGAGCAAAAGACTTTTGGGTATTTAAAGATGCGTACCCAGTAACTGAAGGTCATTTATTGTTTGTGCCCACTAGCACTGTCGGACCTAATCTTTGGGAATGTTACAAAGCCGCTTACAAATTCGGGTTTGACGGCGTTGAATCTAATCGATGGGACGCATTTAACGTTGGACAAAATGTTGGAGAAGCGGCTGGGCAAACAGTAATGTATCCGCATGTACATATGATTCCTCGACGCAAGGGAGATATGGAAGATCCCCGTGGCGGTGTTAGACATGTTATTCCAGAAAAAGGCAATTATGCGAGGAAGTAAAAAACATGCCAACTGGGACAGTCGAATTCCGACACGTGACAACGGATATCAATATGTTGTTGCAATTCCATGGAAAGGCCAAGACAATTATTGGTGGAATGAAGCATGTATAGATGTATTAGAAGTATTTGGGCTACCCGGTGGCAAATTTACTAGTCATCCAAGTGACGACAAACTAGAATTTTATTTTAAATCAAAGAGAGATGCTGATTTATGTCAAATATTACTAAGCGAGAAAATATAAAAATAGCAGTAGGTGTTATTGTGTTTTTAATAGTTATACCAATAATGTTTTTAACACTTCCAAAAAAATCCAACGGAGTTTGGATTAATTGTGAACTTTCGGAAATAAGCCCAGACTTTACTAACGAAATGCGTGAAGCCTGTAGACAACTTCGAGCAACAAATAACTTGAATAAACCTAAATAAGATTGTATAATACACATATGGCAATCCACTGCCTTAACATCGGAGAATAAATGTCAGACACAAGTAAAAATTTAGCGCAAGTCATTCGCGCTCGAATGAAACAGGACAACAAACGTTTCTGGGCTGGAGATAACATCAGTGACTATCTTCACGAAAGCGATAAGGAACACTTAATTAACGAAGCAACAGAAGCATTTGAGACTGTGCTAGATACGTTGCTTATTGATCGTGAAAATGATCCAAACAGTAAAGGTACAGCAAGACGTCTTGCTAAAATGTATTTTAACGAAATAATGGCAGGTAGATATGAACAAGCACCGGACGCAACAGCTTTCCCTAACGATTCGTCTGATCGCTACGAAGGTATGCTTGTGGTTAGAAGTGAGCTTCGTAGTATGTGTAGTCATCATCACCAGCCTGTGTCTGGCGTTGCTTATATCGGAATCATTGCCGCTAATAAATTAATTGGATTAAGCAAATACACTCGAATAGCACAGTGGTGTGCTCGCCGTGGCACCCTACAAGAAGAACTATGTAACGATATTGCTCGAGAAATTCAAAAAGCAACTGATAGTGAGAACGTAGCTGTGTATATACAAGCAACTCACGGGTGTTGCGAAAATCGTGGCATTATGGCACATAGTAGTCTAACACAAACTACAGTTCTTCGTGGATCCTTTAATACAGATCAGGGTACAAAGAAAGAATTTTTTGATAATATTAAACTACAACAGGAGTATTCAAGATGACAACTGCTAAAGACTTAACTGATCAACTAATTCATAGAGCAAAGAATTTACAAGAATTTGTAGTAGAACGTGAGTTCAACGGTATTCCTGCTGGCGTTGTAAAATTTAATATTCAACATACTGTTGGGCAAAATGCTAGAATTTTTGTGCCAGCACTTACACAAGCCGAAGCAGAACAAATGGTTGATGAATGGTTTGAAGAGGACGTAGAATGAACTATCAATTACCGGCCGAAGGCATACTAAAAACAAACGAATGGGGAGACAGTAAAGTCTATAAAGTCGTTTGCGAGTGCACTGATTCTAACCATGATCACAACGTGTGGGTAGAAGCTGATGATCACGAAATTAGTGTAACCATATATGCCACTGTAAAAAGTAATTTTTGGTCGAAGACACGGTGGTATCATATTTGGTCACTCCTATCTAAAGGATATGTTGACACAGAAACAACATTGATTTTGCGTAAACAAGGCGCCCTCAACTATGCTGAAACGCTAAAGTTAGCAATAGAAGATGTAGAAGATTTTAGGAAAAAAAATGTCAAAGATTAAAATTGCAGAATTATTTTATAGTATCCAAGGTGAAGGACGCTACATGGGTGTACCGTCTGTTTTCTTGCGTACATTCGGTTGTAACTTTAAGTGTGCTGGCTTTGGTATGCCACGTGGTGAGATGAGTCACGAGGCCACTGATATTGCGGCAACACATACAATGATTGAATCATTTACAAAGTATGAAGACTTGCCACTAGTCAGTACAGGCTGTGACAGTTATGCCAGTTGGCATCCTGACTTTAAAGACCTTAGTCCAATGCTTACTAGTGAAGCCATTGCTGATCGCATTATGGAAATTCTTCCGCAGGATCATTGGGAAGATGAACACTTGGTTATTACAGGCGGCGAGCCATTGCTAGGTTGGCAACGTGCTTATCCAGACTTGATTAGTAATACTAAGATGCGTGACTTGAAGGAAATTACGTTTGAAACAAATGGTACTCAAAAACTTACTCCGGAGTTTAAAGGATTCTTGAAAAAGTGGAATAGTGTAGTAGGTAGAGAACTTACATTTAGTGTAAGTGCTAAACTTCCTTGTAGTGGTGAAAAGTGGGAAGAAGCAATTTGTCCGGAAGTAGTTTGTGAATACGAAGAAGTTGGTACAGTATATTTAAAATTTGTTATTGCTACAGAACACGACTTTAATGATGCCCAGAGCGCAATCATTGAATTCCGACAAGCAGGATTTAAAGGACATGTTTATCTAATGCCGGTTGGTGGTGTAGAGAGTGTCTACGCAATGAATAATAAAAATGTAGCAATATTGGCTATGAAAAACGGACTACGTTACAGTGACCGTTTACAAGTGCCGTTATTTAAAAATGAGTGGGGAACTTGATGAAACAATTTATTAGAAAAATGTTTGGCATTGATAAATTACTTGCCGAAAAAGAGCAAGCACAGTTAGAAACTGCCAAAGCTAAAGAAGAAGAACTTATTGCTAAGATGCTGCCAAAAGATCGAGCTACCGCTCGAGGCGAACCGTGGGTTAGCGTGTTGGATACTAAGGTTAATAAAGATAATCCAAGAAATGGGTTTTTTGAGCTTGACTGGAACGATCAATTTATAGTACAATTGAAGCAAGCGGGTTACGGTTTTGACGGTGATCCAGATGAACAAATTGTAGATCGGTGGTTTAGAGATTTGTATAGTTCTATGATCCAGGGTGATGGCATGGAAGCTAAAGATAGAACTGCTGGTTATGTTAATGTAACAAGACTTGGTAATAATAGAGCACAAATAGAATGACATATATTTTAGTTGATACTGCTAACACATTTTTTCGTGCTAGACACGTAGTACAAGGCAATGCTGAGATTAAACTTGGCATGGCTTTTCATATTACCTTTAACAGTATTAAGAAAGCATGGCAAGACTTTGGAGGCACACATGTAGTGTTCTGTCTCGAAGGTCGAAGCTGGCGTAAGGATTTTTATGCTCCGTATAAAGCTAATCGAGCAGAAGCTCGTGCCGCACACACAGTAAAAGAAGCAGAAGAAGAAAAGATCTTTTGGGAAGCATTTGATGAGTTTAAGAATTTTATTACAGAAAAAACTAACTGTACAGTACTACAACATAATCAACTAGAAGCTGACGATTTAATTGCCGGCTTTATTCAAAGTCATCCTAATGATGACCACGTTATTATTAGCACTGATAGAGATTTTTATCAATTACTAGCAAGTAATGTAAAACAATATAACGGAGTAGCCGAAGAAACGCACACAATTACTGGAATTTTTGATAAAAAAGGTAAACTTGTTTTAGACAAAAAAACAAAAGAGCCTAAAGAAGTTCCAAATCCAGAATGGTTGTTGTTTGAGAAATGTATGCGTGGCGACACTAGTGACAACGTCTTCTCAGCATATCCAGGTGTGCGGGTTAAAGGTACAAAGAATAAAGTTGGGCTTACTGAAGCGTTTGAAGATCGTAAAAGCAAAGGATATGCGTGGAACAATCTCATGTTGCAACGCTGGTCCGACCATAACGGTCAAGAGCATCGTGTACTCGAGGATTATCAACGTAATGTTCAATTGTGCGACTTAACAGCACAACCTGATAATATTCGTGCGTTAATCAACGAAACTATTACTACATACGCAATTCCTAAAGAAATTACACAAGTTGGTATTCGTATGCTAAAGTTCTGTAACAGTTATGACATGAAAAAGATTGCTGATAATATTCAGTCGTATGCCGAGCCATTCCAGGCTAGATATCAAAGGGAAAACAAATGAGACAAAAATGTTCTATCTGTTTTAAAGAAATCAAAGAAGACTGCGATTGGCGGCAAGGACGGTGCCCGCATCTGCCAAGTATGGTAGATGAGATTTTAAACGATCCGTATAAAACAAGATTTTATAATTTATTCAAATTTTTCAGGAGAAACAAAGATGGCAAAACTAACTAAGCTAGCAAAAGTAAACGAATCAATTACTATCAATCGGTATGACAACGGTTGGATGGTAGAAGTCGGCGGGCGTGATGATGAAAGCGAATGGAAGAACTGTAAGATTGTCTGTAATACAGAAGAAGAAGTTCTTTCGGTAGTTAAAGAATATAACTCGATGAATTTGGACAGCTAATATGTCTAAAGTATATCTAATCAAACCACTTGAAAAGAAAAGCATTTGCTGGCACATCGAAATGTTCCGCGAAAATGCGGATAATACAATTAGCTGGGTTAACATTGAAGATCATTATCGCTGGGGACAAGGGTTTGTCGAAGAGGACATGGACTGTAATTTACCCTGGGAAGGTGATTCGCAAGCACACGCTAAAACAGACTGTGGCTGGGGAGCAGAGCTAGATGATCAACATGCTTGCTGGTTCGAATACAGTGATGATTTTACAGACGAACAGAAAGAAGAATTTGAAACAGCATATCACGAAGGCGGTGCGTCCTGGTTATTTGACGGTGAACATGATTGGCAAGTTGAAGACGATTACTTAGTAATTGATGCTCCATATCAAGTTAGCTTGTGTGACGAAGACGGAACCGTCATTGAAGAAAATGTAAAATTAAAAGCTCGACCTGATCCTAAAACAAGCTGGCCTTTTAGCCAAGAATTTCCCAAGGAAGAATAATGACAGAGATACACGCAAAACCAATTGTAGATGGAAAATTTTGGATTGTAGAACAAGACGGCAACAAAATTGCTACCTTACATAAAAAAGAAAATAATAAATTTGTTTTGAGTAGTACACAAGGAGAAGTCATGTTTAATAAGAAACAAGACTTAACGAAACAATTCGGCGAACAATTTTTCTTAACAAGTTCCAAAGTTAAAGTAACACATTCTGCCCCTCACGAATGCCACGGATATCCAACAAGTTGTAATCCATATAACAATATGTATGATGTAAGGCGTAAGTTGCCGCTGTTTACAAAATCAAACGCTAGTAAGAGTTTGTATTGTGCTGGTTACTATGTAATTAAATTTGACAAGGGCTGGGTTAAAAGTTTTTGCCCAAAAGCAATTACGGTCGAGCGATATTCATATAAAGGTCCATTTAAATCAGAAATTGAAATGAAACAGGTATTGTCAAATGCAAAATCAGATTAATTTAAGTCCTATTACACAATTTGTACAGCAGGTTAGAAGTGCGGAACAATCTCAAAGTAAAGAAGTTAAAATGTCTTTACCACAAGCTAGGATGCTTAGTTTAGCACTTGCTGAAATGATGGATAAGATGAATCAAGACTACGAAAGCATGTTTAATGCTCTTAAACGTAGTGTAGATACTGAAGTTGTATCTGTAGAAATGGACGGAGGCGGGTTTGAACTTCCTAAATAAGGATAAATATATGCGTATATTACTGAGGTATGCATATAATGAGTCGACCAAAACCTAAAGTACTATTAGAGTACACAAATAAAAAAACTTATAAAGCTGAACAAGTTTTAGAAGCTGAAGCCATTTGGGCGGTTTTCTATAAAAATGAACCTTTTAATTTAAAGTCATTTAACAGCCTCACAAGTTATCCGGGTCCTAAATATAAAAAGACTAGTTTCTCTAATCCCGGACATGCTGTAAATCTTGCTAAGAAATTGAATCTAACGTTCGGTACTGAAAATTTCCAAGTTGTTAAATTAACGTCCGGCACTATTGTAAAATGATAACTAGAGATCTGCTAACTAAAATATTCCTACAACAGTGGGGTAAGAGTGTAGACGAAACTAATGTAAATCTATATTCACATAAATGGTGGCAATCAAATCGAGTAAACAAACAAACTGCCTTTCGTCTTAGTGAAGAAGGGTATATGTTTTTGACGAGTGAATTGGAATTGAAGGAATATGAAATTCCATTTACTGAGCCAATTGAACTTAGTCCCCAAACAATTATCTTTTTGGAAAGATATATTGACTGTCCGTATCTGCTAACTAATCAAAGCATCACTGTTTTTTCAGAAAAAAAGAGTTTTGAGCTAATGTTGTTTTCTGACGACATTAGAAAGTTTGGTTTAATTAAAGCCATGAATGAGCGACAAAAAGAAATAAATTCTGAAAATAACGCTTGACACTTCCTTGAGGTAGCTGTATAATAGCTACATAAAGTAAATTTTTAACCCCGCAAACTTTAAGGAAATGTAAAATGGCAGCAGAAATTATTAGCCGCACAGTTGGCCCAAAAAATGCTAAAAAGTCTCTACGTAAGGCTTTTAAAAACAAGCGTCCAATCTTCCTGTGGGGTCCTCCAGGTATTGGTAAATCCGATATTATTAAACAGTTGGGTGAAGAACTTGAAGCTCACGTAATTGACGTGCGACTAAGCCTTTGGGAGCCTACCGATATTAAAGGTATTCCGTACTTCGACTCAAATACTAGTACAATGGTTTGGGCTCCTCCTAGCGAATTGCCTAGCAAAGAATTTGCTAAAAATCATAAACAAATTATCCTGTTTATGGACGAGATGAACTCTGCGGCTCCTAGTGTACAGGCGGCGGCTTATCAATTAGTGTTGAACCGTAAAGTCGGTACGTATGAACTTCCAGATAACGTTGTAATGGTTGCCGCCGGTAACCGCGAAACTGACAAAGGTGTAACTTATCGTATGCCTGCTCCGTTGGCTAACCGCTTTGTCCACTTGGAAATGACTGTTGAATGGGAAGACTGGAACGAGTGGGCTGTACTTAATAAGATTCATAAAGACGTAGTTGGCTTTTTGACTTTCAGCAAAAAGGACTTGTACGATTTTGAACCTAAATCTAGCTCACGTGCCTTTGCTACTCCACGTAGCTGGTCTTTTGTTAGCGAACTGCTAGTAGATGATGACTGTGATGCTGATACACTAACTGACCTAACTTCAGGTTCGATTGGTGAAGGCCTTGCTATTAAGTTCATGGCTCACCGTAAACACGCAAGTAAAATGCCTAACCCTACAGACATTTTGAGCGGAAAAATTAAAACAATGGACTCGAAAGAGATCTCAGCTATGTATTCACTTACAGTAGCATTGTGCTACGAGCTTAAAGATAGTTGCGACAAAGGTGCTAAAGATTGGAACAAACAAGTTAATAACTTCTTTGAATTCATTATGAAAAACTTTGAAACAGAACTAGTTATTATGGGCACTAAATTGGCATTGTCTACTTATAAACTGCCGTTGGATCCAGACGAGATTGAGTGTTTTGATGCGTTCCACGCTAAATTTGGTAAGTACATTGCGGCGGCGACTGAAAAAGAAAGTCGTTAATAGGGTTGAAAACCAATTGACAGGACCTTCGGGTCCTGTTATAATATATACATACAGCAAATAATAGGAGTAGATATGTCACACAATGATCCAATTATTGATAAAATTATTATAGCCCGTGTGGGTCTATTACTTCGTCATCCGTTTTTTGGCAACATGGCTACACGCCTTAAAATTGAAGAAGGCTCTGATTGGATGGGTACTGCCGCAACCGACGGACGCACCATTTATTTCAATCGTGAATTTTTTACACCACTCACAGTTAAGCAAGTTGAGTTTGTTATTGCCCATGAAATTTTACACAATGTATTTGATCATATGGGACGTAAAGAAGGACGTAATGCTAAGATTTTTAATATTGCCGCTGACTACTGTGTAAACGGGCAATTGGTTCGAGATCATATTGGTGATCACCAAATTAAAGGTATTACAATTTTTCATGATCCTAAGTACTACGGCATGGGTGCTGAAGAAGTCTATGACCAAATTTTTGACGAGATGGACGAGAAAGAATTAGACGCACTTGGTCAATTGCTTGACGATCATATTGATTGGGGTGAAAACGGCAGTGGTAAAGATGGTCAAAATAAACCGTCATATACCAAAGACGAACTTAAACAAATTCGTGATGAGATCCGCGAAGCAACAATGCAAGCGGCGCAGGCGGCGGGTGCGGGTAATACTCCTGCTAGCGTTCAACGAATGATTAAGGAACTCACAGAGCCTAAGATGAACTGGCGTGAAATTTTGCGTCAACAAATCCAAAGTACTATTAAGAATGACTATAGCTTTATGCGCCCTAACCGAAAAGGCTGGCACATGAGCGCAATTCTCCCAGGTACTCAGTTCCAAGAAACAATTGATATTTGTGTATCAATTGACATGTCTGGTAGTATTGGGGACGAACAAGCAAAAGATTTCCTAACAGAAATTAAAGGCATTATGGAAGAGTACAAAGACTTTAAAATTAAAGTATGGTGCTTTGATACTAAAGTCTATAACGAAGCAGACTTTGACGGTTACACAATGGACGAGTTTGACAACTACGAAGTTATGGGTGGCGGTGGCACTGAGTTTGACGCCAACTGGGATTACATGAAAGAGCACGATATTAATCCTAAGAAGTTTATCATGTTTACTGACGGTTATCCATGGAGCTCATGGGGCGACGAAACGTACTGTGATACTATTTTTATTATCCACGGAAATAATACAATTGTGCCGCCGTGGGGCGAGTACGCTTACTACGAAGAAGTTAAGGAAATGGCATAAATGGCTTTAAAGAATGGTAAGCCTAACCCTTTAAATTATTTTGACATTCGAAGGGTTGAGTTTGCCGCTCCCCATTTTAAATACACTATAATAGAAAAACATACGCCCACATTTATTAAACTAGTTAATCAGTGGATCACCCATAATCTAAATAATAGATATTACATTGGGCAAGATCTAACTTTAGATTACACTAACACGATTGTATATACTACACGCATTGGTTTTGAAAGTGAAAAAGAACTTAGCTTCTTCACAATTGCCTGCCCACATTTACAATCGAGATAAATTATATACACACTTAATTTAAGGAGATACCATGACTGATCAAGTGGAAACAAATCAAGAAGCAACAACTGAACAATCGCAAGAAAATGCGGCTGAACTTAATATTAACGATCTTAACGCAATGAAAGTTATTATCGATATTGCTAGTTCGCGCGGCGCATTTAAACCAAACGAAATGGCCGTTGTAGGTCAAACATATAACAAGCTAACAACATTCTTAGATCAAGTTGCTAAACAAGCAGAAGCATCTAAACAAGGAGCCTAATATGGCACAATCATTAAAACACGTAGGTAGAATTAAAGCATCAAATAAGAAAGTACTTGTTGCTTATAGAACTTTACCAGGTGACGCCTATAGCGCACTAGTTGTACCAACTGAAAGCTTAGATGATCAATATCATAATGCGCTTATTAATCTAGTTGAAAGTGCAACTGCTCAAGAAGCATATGAGTTTGCTGAGGCACTGGATCGTACCCAATTTCCAGATGGCAGTCGCATGTTGCCAAGTCTACATTCAAAAGGTCGTCTAATTAAAGTAGGCACTGACCAAATTGAAATGACTCCGTCAATTGGTGTGTCTATTTTGCTTTCTGAATTAAACCAAATAATTGCCGAGCAACGCGGTATTGCTGTAGATGGATTGTCAATTGCTCCATCGTTGGGCGATAATGCTACACCAACTGATATAGCCTCAGCTAAAAAATTGCCAGTCAGTACTCCTGATGTCGCTAAGCCAGTAGTTGCTCCAGCAGGCACTCCAGAAGACCAAGCTAAGTTTTATCGCTCACAAGCTGATAAGCTAGCTAAAGAAGCTGCCGCTATGCGCCGTTTGGCCGAGGAGTTGGTTCCGACCAAAAAAACTAAGTGATGACTGCGGGAAGAATCCTTCCCAAAGAAGTCATTGAGCATTGGCCAGAAGTATTCGGAGAGGTAAAACTCAACGTGTTACCACTTAGGTATCTCCATGCGGTACTGGTTAATTTTAAAGATGGCAAGACTTGGGAAATAAAAGTTACAGCTAAAACAAAAAAAGATGGATGGGAATCTTTCGAAAAGTCGTTGTCGGAATTATTTAAGGCATATGAAAAACGGATTGACAATATTGATTTTAAACTTGATACAATTAAAGTTAAAAAAGATATAGAAAAATCCACTGAGAAATTTTTAAAAAATAGAAAACTATGAATGTTAAGCTCTTATCCTATTCACAACCAACAGAAGAATTTAAAAATTTAGGGCTCGCAGATGCGCAAGAACTTATTGCGTACTGCGCCCGTGTTAGCAATCCTTCCAATCAATTTAACACAGAGACATCAGAAAAACTTATCAAGTACTTGGTTAAGCACCAGCATTGGAGCCCACTTGAAATGGTTAGTGCGTGTATTGAAATTACCACTACTAGAGATATTGCTAGACAAATCCTTAGACATAGGAGTTTTAGTTTTCAAGAATTTAGCCAACGATACGCAGACCCTACTAAAGACCTTAATTTTGTTACAAGAGAGGCAAGACTCCAAGATCCGAAGAACCGCCAGAACAGTGTAGAAGTTGATGATACCTTGTTACAAAACGAATGGTTTAGAGCTCAACAACGAGTTATCTATGCGGCGCAACGTGAATACGAGTGGGCTATTAAAAATGGCATTGCTAAAGAGCAAGCCCGTGCTGTATTGCCAGAAGGACTTATTGAAAGCCGTTTATATATGAATGGCACACTACGTAGCTGGATTCACTTTATTGAATTACGTAGTGCTAACGGCACACAGAAAGAACATCAAGAAGTTGCCGTTGCCTGTGCCAAAGTTATTGCTCAAATCTTTCCGATGGCAACTGAACTAGTGTCAAACTGAGTTTGTAACCAATCAAAGTCATTAATTAAGGACAGTGCCGGTATGTTGCCGGCATTTTCTTGACCGTACGCTTTACCGGCGAGTGCGCCTACGTAGGCATAAAATCCATATGATACTGAATCATTTAGTACACACCACTCATTTAATCGCTCTTCAGTTTCACTAGCAATCTGACCATCAATTACGTTACTTGATAGTTTGACACATTCACGGAATGCTGATTTCCAAGTACTAAACGGATCTGTATTAAATGCCGTTATGTTAGATACCGAGGGCATAGCTTTAAATTTAGAACTAATACTAGTAGTCATATCAGTAGTAGTTGTCAACATATTCATTGTCAATTCACGTGGTAATAGTTTTACACCGCCATAGCCATACACTAGATTATTAATAGGATTCTTGCTTTCCCATACGTGTACAATGCTTCTAAGCATTTTTCTACTTTGTACATTATAAAATGGAATATAATCAAATTCAAAATTAAATTCATCAACGACTATCGCATCAGCATCTACAACCCAAAACATTTCAGTGGTTGCTAATTTAGCCGCTTCAATATGCGCTTGGTGAATTCCTTTTACGCCATGTATTCTCAATGCTCTAGGAAATCTTTCTAATAATTTAGCATAATGATCATCAGCTGTTAATTCGTTATATGAAATGAATACAATATCAAACGGTTTAGGGGTAGATGCTACTACATCCCATTCTTTTTTATTTGCTATAAATCTGTTGGTAAATTCACGTTCAGTGATTACAGAATTCTTACTGTAGAGAGTAATACCGTCAAAATGCTTTCCATTTAAGAACACATGATTAATATTTCGATCGTAGGTAAATGCGCCATCCTTTTGACTAAAGTATAAATCAAATTTAAAACTATCTACAGGAATAACATTATTAGGAATATTCCAAAACATTTCAGTTGTTGACTCTAACAGTGCTGTTAAATATTCTTTATACGTAGTTAATCTAAATTGTTCATATGCCGGTGGACCGCTTGCAACAATATTCCACTCTTTTCTCTGTACCGGAAATCTATATTCTACTTCACGTTTAGTTAATGGTTTATTTTTAGAAAGTAAAAATACTCCGTCAAATGTATCTTTACCTTGTTCTCGATGTATGAACGCATGATTTTCATTACGATCATAATCATATTTTCCATCTAACGGATCAAATACAATATCAAATTTAAAATCTTCTGCTACTGATAGATGTTTTGAAGTTAACCAAAACATATCAGTAGTACAGTTATCCATTGCTTCTAAATATTCGTTATATGTATCTACACAAAATATTTCATACGATCGAGTAATACTAGCATCTACATCTATTTCTTTTTTATTGTTTATAATATAACGATAGCTAAACTCTCTGTTTGATATGCTAATATCTTTCGATGATAAGCAAACCCCCACATACGCAAATGCGTGGTCATGCTTGAATATATGTACGTACTGCTGATCCCATACGGGCACTTCGTAATCAAAGTTAAAAGTTGACACTACTTCTACGTCTGCCCAAACTAGCCAAAACAATTTAGTAAAAGATTTTGACTTTGCTTCCTCATATGTTTTAGCTTGTTTAGCCAATGGAAATTTATTCTTAAATTGTGCGTATCTAACTGCACTTGCTTTACTACTATCAGTGACAAAAATTATATCGTACATTATCGTTTTCTTATTCTTCGAGGAGTATTATTGTATACTGTTTTAAAAAATTTACTTGAAGCAGAATCGAGGGCTGCGATCTCTAATCCGCATTCATGTTTTAATGTTTCACCTAAGCCCATAATCTCATAAGGTAACTTATCTTTAGTAATTTTACTGTACGTTGTTTCCCATTCGTTAGTTAACCATTCAAAGTCACGCACATTAGCATAATCCCAATCTGTACAATTAGTTAAGTAACATCCTTCCAATGCTCCATACATACTCCAAAGACCATTTTCTACATCAGCACCGACATTACACCAAATTAACAATCTATCGTAGTTTTGCCACCAGATTGATTTTAAATCTTTAGTCTTGGCACCTTGATCTAATGACATCTTCACTCCTTCGCGGAAGCCGGCTCGCCATGCTTGAAAAGGACTAGCATTAGTAAAGCTCTCACTATATGTGTCATTGAATTGATAGTATCGATCATCAAAACAGAACTCAACTAGCCCTTTGACATCGGTTGGTTCTGAGTTTTCATGTGTACGCATATTGTTGACAAATTTACGTGTCCATAATTTAAGGCCGCCATTACCATACATTAGTCCGTTAACGTGGACTCGGCCGCACCAACTAAACACATGATCCGGAGTTAGTTTTAATGCGTCTAAATCTATCGCAACATTAAAGAATGCTGGGTCTACAATATTATCAGCATCTACAGTAACAAAGTATTCTGTTTCGCTTAGTGCGGCACAGGCTTTGTGTGCAGCGTCACTGCCTTTAACTCCGTGTACACGTTTGGCCCAAGGCAACTTATTACATAAATCTGCGTAATTTTTTTCAGCGTTTGGCTCATCATAACTAAGGAAAATAATATCCTGTTCGATAATTTTAATCTTGCTCATATTTTAAAATTCCATAAGATTCAAAGAATCGTCGGGTACTGATAGCTATGCTATAATAATCTTGTTCAACTGTTGAGATCCAAGGAATTTCAATTTCTTTTGAATTTGATATATCTAACATATCTATGCTAATTGTTCTAATTAGAAAATTTGGGTTATGATTAAAAGTAATAAAAAACAGCAGTTGAGCCGTTAGCCCTATACTTTTAATTTGCTCTCTTGAAGATTCATCGATGGCAAATTTCCAAGATTTAGTAACACTGTTCCATGTTACTGTTAAAGTAGTGGTGTCATTAGCTGGTTGGTTGATTTTTAATAACCAATGAGTGTTGGCACTTATCGATTCGGACGGCTTAACTATTACAGGAGTGTCTTTGTCAATTAGTGATACAACATATTCAGTATAATTTTCTTTGCCTACTAAAAATTTTTCAATTCTGTTGTACTCTACTTTAATAAAATTAAGAGAACTATTTTCTCTTTTTTCATTAGTAATAGCGTCTATTTTGCCGCCTTGTGTAAAATACACATAGTATAAATTGTCAACAAGGCCGGCAATAGATGCTAACTGTTCGTCTGTCAAATATTCTATTTCATCAGTCATAAATGTGCTGTCCTTCTAATTTGGCCAGTAACTGATCTGTTAGAAAATCTTTTTCAACATAGTGAAACAAAAACTGTTGGCGATAGTTACCAACTAGCATAACTCCGTTTTCAAAATTAAACGAGACAACATTTTGCCATGATGACGGTGCTGGCGACCATCCTTGAATCGCCGGTTTCATGTGTACAAATTCCATTGGAGAACACGGGTCTATTACCTGCTCTTCAATACCCATAATATCAATTGCCATAGCTGTTGCTAGATCAATGCTCAACCATTTTTGCGGATTTTTTGTAGTAATTGTCTTTGAACAGAATTCCCAATTTTTAACAATAAACTCTAATACTTTAAAAAACTCAAGTGCTAAATCTGACTTTTTAAAATAGTATAACGCTACATACGGGTTAGGTAAATTGTTATTAATAAATGTTTTCCTATGATGTAGATCTGTTGTTATAACTTCATCTTTATAATTTTTAATTGTTGAACAAAATTTAAGATTACTGTTACTACAGTATTCCCACCATCTGCTAATATCATCTAAAAATAACATATCAGTATCCAATACAATTGTTTCGTCATATGGTGATACATGGAATATTTTCCAACGATTTTCAATTTTCCAATCGTTGTGTGAAGCAAGATCACCCCATGGTATTTCTATTATGTTATCAAACACATGTTGATATTGAGGCGGCACTGGATCATTAGTAACTATTGATATATCAGTTACTTCTGTTTGAGTATTCTTAATGCTTAGAGCAAGGGCATACGCTTGCTTTACATAATTAACTGACCCAGTATTTTGAGCAAGTACAATAAATCCTTTAGACACCTTGGCCTCCTTCGACTACTCTAAGTAGGCTTAATTTATTCATTACATGAACGTCTAATCCAGTAGTTTTAACTAGTGTATACTCTCCGTGATATCCTTCTTTTTCTACTAAAAATTTCATTTTGTCATCGGCAATATCAACTAGCAAATCTCTATCTAATATATAAGTCATGTTGCCAGGTAATGCTGTGGCAAACTCTCCAGTAGTATTATTATTCATAATATGAATTGCAATGCTAAAGGCGAAATCATTTCTAAATACTTTTGAGTCAATCGTATAGAGTAATCTATAGTATTCCCAATTTAATTTAATGTTATCGACAATATTAAAGAATGCCTGTGTAACAGCATCCTTTTTAAAAATAAATGTCGTTGCCCAGTAGAACGGAATACTATATTGATTTAATCTATCAAAGCTATTGGTATTACGCCAGCCGGCTAAATCTAAGCTAGTACGATATATTTGAAAATTAGAATTACTATCAAACGTTGGTAGTAACACTGGTGAATTAATAATATAATCACTATCAATTACTAAAGTAGTGTCGTAAGGAGTTAAATCAAATACTTGGCTACGTGATTGGTTTTTCCAGACTAATTGTTTAGAAGTTAGTGTGCCATCATAAAATTGTTTTGTTTGAGAAGTATTAGAGTTGATAACAATAACTTTATCAAACACATCTGTATCTGTTACTGCGTCGGGGGAATCAGTAATTAATGACACTGGCACATTTAGATAACGGTTAATTTGTCTAGCAGAAAATGTTGCAATTTTAACATAGTCAATTGCGCCATTATTTTGTGCGAATATAACTGCGCCGTGGGTCATAGCGCAGTAATGTCAGCTAGTGATCGTTTAGATTTAATTGCTGCCGTCTTAATTGCGTATTCATTAAGAGCTTGAAAATACGTTTCAACTATTGTGTCAAAAAATATTTGAACATCTTCTATTAAGACTGGTAGATTATTTTCGTCTAAAAACGCCACATCCGTTGTGTGTCCTAAATCAATTACTGTTTTTGTAAAATTGATTAGTGTAGGAGTAATTCTGAATGTGCTGCCGCTTACATAGTGTAGCAACTTTTGATCAAATTCTTCTTTAATTACTCGTTTTTGAGCTGATAATGTTGCCATGTAATTGACAACTTGATATGCTTTTTCCAAACGCTCGTCCATAGATAACCTCTTGAATATATCAAGTAATTATCTATTTTTTTCAGCAAGAGCTTACATTCCGGTTTGGCTTGATGTTGGTGCTAGAACTGACACGTTTAAGCCTGATGGTCTAATCATGCTTACTGAAGTATCTAATGTACCGCCGGCAGCGTTAACGTTTTCGTCAACCGCGGCGCCAATCCCTGTTTGATCGCCAACGTCATCGTCACGAAATTGTAGCGTGAAAATAACATCAGCGCCATTGGCTGATTTTCTAGCATAAATGTAGTAATCGTTTTCTGCGTAGTTACCTGCTGGAGCTGGTTTCCAAAAGATTACTTGGTCGGACGTCGTCAGCGTGTTGTAACCCACGTTGTATACTGTTCCGTTAGAACCAGAATAAGTTGTATTAGCATAGTCCATTGTAACTACCGCTGCCTGTGATAACATAGTTGTCCATGCGTCATCTTTTGCGCCGGCGCTAGGTCCATTTCGAGTTGATTGGATTTGAAAGCTGCCGCCGGCATTAAAAAAGAATCGCATGTTGTCAGCAGTACCTGCGCCACTTGCACTCCCTGAAATAGTAATTACGTTAGATATTGTACTATTCCACGCACCTGATTTTGAAAATGTAATAACTGTTTCTGTTGAGGATTGCCCAGGAGCCCCTAATAAAAATTTGTTTGTTACAACGGTATCAGCAAATAAATCATACTGGTTTCTAAGAGCTTCAGTAATCACTAAGCTAGTAGCAGGCACTAACAAATTTGCGCCATCAGTGGCACTGCCGGTACTGACTGTTCCGGTACCTAATTGATGCTCTCTTGCCGCACGTAGATCGGCTCTTAGATTTAGCCATCCACTAAGATTAATTTTGTCGCCGGCGGCAATTGCCAAACTAGAGACTGATTGTCCGTATCCAGAAGTGCCACTACCAGTTCCTAAAATACCAGCTATTTTATTTTGAATACTGTTGTAATCAGTGGCTTCAATTTTTTGTCCAATACCTGCGGCCATTTTTGTATCCTATTATAAAATTAAAGCTTCAACTAGTCGTGTGCCAGTATCAGCACTTGCTTCTAACGCGATAGCAAAGTAATCGGCTGTATTACCAAATGCAGCTTGAGCAGTGCCGTCTGCTCCGGCGACTAAACGTTGACCTTTGGCAATATGCCCTATTACTTTAACAGGCACTCGTCCTTTTAGAGCAATGTAAGTTCCACCTTCTAACTCGCTATTCATCATGTATGCTGGATTAGCAGATACTGCGCCAATAGCACGGAAACCAACTTGTGTTGCTGTAACTTCTTTTTCACCGCCAATCATTACAACTGTGCCAACTTCATAGTCAGCATCAGCAAGATATTTTTCTGCCAAGTCAGCATAATTAGCTGATGTAGCAACTCCTTGGAATAATACAGCATTGATATTACCAGTAGCATCTCTGGCAACAATTGTATTTCCTGTGCCTGTCCCGCTTGTATCAACACTAGCAGTTCTATAAATGCCACCAACACTTACACTGTCAGCTTTAGTGGCTGCACCGTCAAATATGTTAGCGTATACTGTATTAAATTTTACAGTAGTTGAACCAATGTCGTATGTAAATCCATCGTTGTCATCTGCTCCGTTTAAAATTGCGTTGCCAACTAATTTAATAGGCGTTTTTATGACACCAGATGCTTTTGTCTGTATTCGTAACGACGACCCTTGAGTTTGTATCCTTGGATATGCTCCAGAAATATCAACTAAAAGACCGTTAGTTGCCCAGCTATCACCAACAGTGTAGCCAGCATCAGCAAATCTAACAACTCTAGTAAACGCAGATGCTTGATCATTTCTTACAAAGTTTGATGCAAGAATGCCTCCTAACTTATCTGAGTTAGTAGCAGTACCAAAGAATCTAATATCTGCAGAATCAGTAACACCATACATAGCATCCGCAGGATCTGATTCTTCAGTTAACGCCAGTGTAATACCAGGATGAATCGTAGTAAATCCTGCGATGTTTTGCCCCTCAATACCCTTATCGATATCAAACGGAACCATGTCAATCGGAGCAATAATGAACGAGGTAAGACCGTTAACTCGTGCTTCAATTATTGGATGATTTTGCGCTGGGATTCTAGTGTCAGTTAATTCTCTAGAAAACATTTCAGTTTGATTTGTGCCTGCGGCTTGTGGACCAATTAGTGTAAATGTGCCCACGTTGTTTTTAGAGAATAGCTGTTTAGTACTACGCTTCCACCAAAAATCGCCTTCAACTAGGCCTAGTGGTTCAATACTATCAGTTATTTCAGCGCCACCGGTTGATTTAAATTTGGTGCCATCGAAAAACTTTAATTTCTTATCTGTGCTATTATACCACAGTTGTCCTGCCGTTTTTCTTGCTGGTTCAATGCCATTAGCAAAATTTTCTAGTAATGCTAGAAAGTTTTCATTCTGAAGTTCACCGTAACCAGCGTAGTTTTTGCCGATAAGTTTAACTGCATAGCTAGTATCGACTGTGCCGTCGGCAACAGTAACAGCAAAATCTCCGTTGTAATGATTAATCGTATATGGCATTTTCCATCATTCCTTATTCTTAGTATTTATTCTATTTTGGCTCATTTACAAATTGGTTGACCAAGTCCAAAATCCACTAGGTGCTATTGTATATAATTTTGCGATTCCTAGATCAATACACCAAATTCTACATTCTGTACCAATCTGGTGGGTAATCGCAGGATAAACTTTTTCAATAATCTGTGTGCCGATGTCAGCGTCTAACGTAACTCCGGCTAAAAACGCAGTATCAGCTGATAATCCCAATGGCGCACTGCTAATTAATGTCTCTACTGTTTGTAAATTTACAGCATCTGTAGGGTCTTGAGCGTTTGAAACGTTAATAATTTTTCTACTACTAACATTAACATTTCCAGTCCCTTTAGGAAGTAATACTACATCACCTGATGCAAAACTATTGCTTGTATAACTAATTGTATTTCCATCAATACTAGTTCCACAAGAAGCCAAATTACTGTATACTTGTAAAGTTCTTAATGTTCCTACTCCAGTTAAACTAGAATTAACTACTGAACTACCAAGAGTTGTATAGTTTAATGTTTGAATACCATTAATGTAATATGCCTTAGAACTGGCAATATTAAAGTTTTCTGAACTAGTCCATCCAGGAATTGTAGACGACCATAGTAGTGTTTTATCTCCGTCTAACCCACCTTCTAACGAGATACCACCGCCATCTGCTGTAGTATTTGACGGCGAATCAACTTTTGCTAATTCAATTAACTTATCAGCTATTTCAATATTAATAGTATTAACAGAAGTTAAATTACCTTCTACTGTTAAACTACCACGTATTCGTGTATCACCATTAACATCTAATGTAGCTGTTGGTGTATTAGTATAGATGCCAACATATTCATTGCGAGAATTAACAAACATACTAGCTTGTAAGCCGTTGGCAGCATTTTTTGACGATACTTGAAAATTTTGATCAGATATGTTCGATGCTAATTCAAAAAGTGCGTTACTAACTGTCACTTGAGACTGTGTACTTCCGCCAAGGATTAATGGAACTACGTTAGTAATAGTTAATGTACCATTGATAGAAGCATCACCTGAATTACTTATAAAGGTATCCGCAGTTTTTAAATCTCCATTACCATCAACTAACGCATTTGCTCTAGTAGTAGTAACATCAAATTTTAAATTAGTTAATGTACTCGAATTAAATCCGGGAGTAATAATTACTTGTTTCCAATAAGCAATATCCGTTGGCAGGGTTCCAAGCGGCACACTTGATGTTATTGCTTCATAAATGAAGGTAGGTGGAGTATTTGGATTACTTCTATATGTTACCCTATCGCCTCTGATATAATTGATAGATGCGCTAAAAGTCGGACCTTGAAAATCAAGTCCCAAACCGCTTCCGTCCACTGATGGAATAAATTGTGTGTTACTAAAAATTCCTAATAACACACCGCCAACTTTAAATAAAATAATTGTTCTAGGATTATCATTAGTATCAGTAATGTCTACTACTTCACATCCAGTTATACCTTGGAATGTTGACCAAGCTGGTCCTGCTAGTATAGTAGACACGCCGTCATTAAAATATAACTGTTTGCGTCTGCTATCAATCCAAATATCCCCTTGACCAATAGTTGAAGGAATAGTATTAGAAACAATACTACCACCACTTACTTTAAAACCTGAGCCGTCATAGATTTTTAATCGATTTTCGCCAGTGTCAAACCATAATTGGCCTTGAATTGGATTGTTTGGTGAGCTAGTATTGGCAAAGTTTTCTAGTATGCGAATAAAATTTTCATTAAATGCTTCGCCATAACTACTGGCATTTTTTCCAATTAGTGTTAAATCAGTAGCTGTTTGGTCAACAGTACCGTCGACTATTTCTGTTAATACAGATCCATCAGTTTTGTTGATTATGTAGCTCATTGTAGGACACCAGTAAAGATAATATAATTAATTGTAATGTACGGGTTCATTGTACTAATAGAATCACCAACTCGGGATGCTGCCACGCCGCCACTGTTTGGCAGTCCGTATCCAGTTGCTCCAGCTGACAACCCGTACCCTGAAATTGTTCCACCGTCTGCTTCGCCTGTTGGGCTTCCGCCAGCAAAGTATTGGAGTCCAGATTCGCTTTGAAGCGTGTGGTTATGCTCTGGTAGATTGTTGATTTGAATACTAATCTCTTCCGATCCGTTACTTTCCCCAATGTTATCTGCTGAAGTAGCAGTAACTCTATTAGCACTGCCTCCGCCGGCGTCGATCAAAATAGTTGGATCATCTTTATCCGGAACAGTTGTACCGTTATCCATACTATCTGGTCCCATTGGGAATCTGCCACGTAAATCTGGTAGCGCAAATGTATTCTTCCCGCGTAATCCTAATCTTTTATATGTGTATCCAATAATACCAAATAGTTCTGGATACTCGCTAATACGCACTTCACCGCCGTCACATAACAAATAACCGTTTGGTAATACTGTTCCAGCAAATGGCATTAGACACCCAATTGGTACCGTTGGAATATTAGCAACAAAAGATTGCTTTGTGACACGCTTAAGGCCACTATCAACTCCTGACCTGTATATTAATAATTGATCATCATTATTTGATGAAGTGACTTGCGGTTTTCCTGTAATAAGGTTTTGACTAATAGATGTAGTAAATTCAATAAGCCCAGGTGGACGACCAGTTTGTGGAGTTTGGCCGTCAAATTCCACATTGTCGCTTGCAACGTCGCCGATTAATCTAAAAGTAGTGGCACTAGATAACTTTGCTGCCGACCCTGAAATGCTTCCTGATAGCGATCCTGTGAATGCTCCGTTAAAACTGCCAACAAATGACTGGGCATATATGTTTCTAAAACGTCTAGTGCTTGACCCGATATCGTAAATAGCATCTGCTAAATCATTTGGGCCAGGTAAAATAACAGGAAATGTAAATGGATTGCCATCAATATCTAAATAACTTGTTTGGATTTGACCCGATGTAAAAATATCATCCCCGAATGTAGATGTTGACAATATTTCTAATGTGTCACTTGAAATCGCCCCAGCGGACGTAATATCTCCGCTAGTAATAACGTTTCCATTTACATCTAACGCTTCTTGCGGAGTAATTGTATTAATACCAACTCTGCTGTTTGAATCTACATGAACTACCGTGGTTACTATTCCGTTATTAGCAGTCAATTTAACATCAATGCTGCCTCCACTAGTTTTAGAATATAAAATAGTTGACGATAATTCTTGACCAATATTAAAACTCAAATCACTACCAATACTGATACCGCCACTTGCTCTAATGTTTAACGGGGTATTAGAGGTACTAATTATATCGCCTCTAAGAAAATTGCTTGCCGCTACTGCAGATCCGTTAACTACTAGTGAATCTGCTTGGCTAGCAGTTCCCCACATTTTTGTTGGAGACACTAAGCTATCAACATCAACAGTACTAATATTAAATCCCTGGCCGATTGTAGAAAATCCCGGAATGAATAATTTAGGTTTAAATGATTCTTTACTTAGTATTGCCACTTTACTATTGTTTGCCCAGAATGAAATTACACTATGAGAAATATTATTTGAATCGACAATAATTTCAACATCCGGGCCTGTTTTTGCTCCGGAACTATATTGCGGACCAATTAACAGCCAGTTAGATCCAGAATACACATGGAGTTGCTGAGTGTTTGTGTTAACCCAAAGGTCACCAATGATACCAACACTCGGTGCTGTTGGGAATTTTTTAACACTTCCTGCTGCCGTCCATACTGTGCCGTCATATACTTTTAATAAATTAACATCGGGACTGTTATCGTACCATAGTTGGCCTTCAATTGGTTGTGAAGGGGCTGTGTTTTTAGCAAAATTTTCTAACAGATGTAAGAAATTTTCTGCCATGTAAGACGCATAACCGGCATAATTTTTTCCAACAAATTTTAAATCAGTTTGAGAATTAACTGTTTGATCTTCAACCGTAATTGGCGGTTTACTTGGATTTGTAGTTTCGGTGTATTTGACTTGATATGACATTTATTATACTCCGCCCAATCCAGTTAAACTTTGAATACGTACAGTATAGTCGACCTGAATTAACCGGTTTAACGATTTTTGTACGGGATGAAATACTACATGTGTTAACAGTAAACTTTGACCGGTTGAACTGTATGATTTAAGACCAAGCTCGTCAAACACATATGCGCTGTCATTATTAGTAGTATTATCGTATGCTGATTGTCCACTCGGCTCACCGTAGTCTAGTAGACAAGTAATAAACACATCAGTGTAATTTGTACCAGTAACGTGTCTAGTTTCTACAAAATTGCGAGTTGGATCAACGTTATTACTACTTCTATCGTCAACAATTTTAGTGTAAGTTTCGTTGTATAAACTAGCATTTGACCCTGAACTATTCGGAGTTAAATAGGTAATAATACCGGTTGGATCGATTGCGGTTCCGCCATTGCCGAACGCCATTTGATATATAAATCCTTGGCCGCTGTTAGCAATGCTCTGAGCAAGCGCAATACTAATATTTTCGTAATGAACAGCATTACGCTTATTAATAAAAACTTCACCAGAAGCGGGGTCGTGAATCTTAATATGACCCTCTACATGAATTCCCGTTGTATCTTTACTCTGCATAATGCTCTCTCTTTATCTTATATTTATCAATGTGTATAATGTGATAGTTTAATTGGCTAGTTAGCCCTTATTCCTTACTCGTACCCTAGGATAAACTGCTCCAGAGACGCCTCTAAGTTTGTAAGTATTACTTGAAGAAACATTACCAGACAGCAATCTTTCTAGTTTATAAAACAAATATCGGTTGTTTGATTCTGTTCCTAGCGATGTATAATCGCCAGCGTTACCCCCAGTTGACGTTATTTGTGATTTTTTAGAAGATGCAATTAAGTATGCTAACGCCTCAGCTTGAGTTAACGTTTGTTGTTGTTCTAATAGACAAGCAAGACACCCGGCGACTTGTGGGCCTGACATACTAGTTCCTGAAATAGATCCTAATTTGTAACTTGAATTTCTTGGATCATTTGCTAATGTAATGCCAAATTCGGACGCCGCGCTGGCATCATAAACTGCGCTAACAATATTTTTACCGGGAGCATATATTGATACCCTAGATCCGTAATTACTAAAATTAGTTTTATATTCCTGTGTTACAGTATCAATTGCTCCTACAGAAATTGCGCTATCGCTGTTGGGCGACGATCCTCGACTATGATAATATGTAGATCCGCCGGATAAGATACTATTATTATAATCTGAAGATGCTAGTGTTGCTGTCGGCCAATAACTATTTCCTGCGCTAACTACCATTAGTATTCCGTCAGCAATAGCATCCTCAACGTCAGCATCAAGGGCGGCAAACCTTGCTGGCATTCTATAAAGATAGTTGCCTCCAGGCACAGGGACTCCGTTAGCTTCTAAAATAGTTTTTTTAGCCGAATCAATCCCAGTAACTGCTGTAGTAGTTCCTCGATATGTCGTTGATGTGATTCCGCTGAGGTAAATTGCGCCGTATGAGTAGCCCCAACTATTATTACATATTGTTGGGTTACGCCTTCCGGTGGCAGGATTTATTGGTTTAGTCTTATGAAATTCTCGAATATAATCAAAAATATATAATGTCCAATCTCCGGCTGGGCCGTTGCCGCCGGCGTAGATAAATTCCATATTGTAAATGTTAGCGTCGCGAGCCCACCCTTGTGTATTTCCGGCACAAGTACCAGCAGTGTGTGTTCCGTGGTTGCTAGAAATGTTTGTATAACTGTACGAGCCTGTGGTAGTAAGCCCTAAACTTGAACTGTGTTGAAACCAATTATATCCTATAGCTCTTGATCCGCCAGTGCCGTCGGCGTTGACAGCAAACTCTGGGTGATTAAAATTTATGTGGGCATCAACTACTACAACATCAACATTTTTTCCAGAACTAGTAGTAGAAACTGTTTGTGTTGTTTGTGTAAACGCTCCGTTAGTCCCCCAACCAGATAACGGTTGTCCCGCAGTAACTCTATATAATCCCCAATTTTTATCATTGGTATCAATTGTTACACTTTTTTCAAAGTTTCCAGATTGTACCCAGTGGGGTGTTGCTTCAATGCCTTGGGCACTAGGCATCTGTTCTACCGCTAGTACTCTAGGGTCGTTTCGTAATTGATCGGCTTCAACGTCAGTAATAAGAAAATGTGTATTCCTACTAATTTCTCTGCGTTGACTAACTGTAACTTGTCTGTTGGGAATATATAAATCGCCGCCAGCAGTTTCCATATCATCAAGCAGAGACGTAGCATCGTCCATTGTCTTGGCAGTTACAATATATTCTATTAAATCTGTCATATTAATCCTCTATTTTTAGTAAAGTTAATGTTACTGTAATTGCCGCAGGCAACGCTCCTTTATTAACAATCTTAATAGGAATATTAGTTGTCGGAACGACTTCGTTATTAAATCCAACTGTACCGGGACTAATTACAATAATGTCTGCGCCAGTAGTAATAACTTCTGCTATTACACCTGATCCAGGTAAAGGATCAACTGTTTGTAATCGTGAAAGGTCGGCAGTTCTAGATGCAGCGTCTGTATATAATGTTACCCAGGCAGCAGCCGATGTTTGTATTTTAAACAACAAATATGATTTAAATCCTATTATATCAAAAGTGCCAGTTGCACCTGCGGCCAGTGAGCCGCTAGTTACTGTTACAGTTGTTCTGTTTACAACTACAGCCGTTGGCACTGCTGAAATTTCACCGTCCGTGACCGTAATTGTTGACCCGTCAACCCTTACACCGCCTAATGTAAAATTAGTAGCAGTTGGTAATGTATAGGTATACGGAGCAGTTATAACACCGTCTGTAATAGTAATTGTTGATCCATCAACCTTTACACCGCCTAATTGGCCGCTGGCACTAACTTCTGCTATTGGTAAAGAATATGAGTATGTAGCAGTTATAACACCATCTGTAATACTGATAGTAGTGCCATCAACCTTTACACCGCCTAGAACTCCACTACTTGTGCCGGCAATTGGCAATGTATATTGTTGATCATCTGCCGACAACACACCGTTATTAATCGACAACCTGCCGCCGACTTTGACTCCGCCTAATTCTGTTAATGATGCGACAGGTAATGAATAAGATAAAGAATTGTAAAGTTCAGTAAAATTTTGATTAATTTTTTGAGCACCAGATCGGAGTGTATCACCACTCCCGTCATTAGCAATTTGCCCTGTTCGAATTTCTTGATATGCCATTTTTATTATCCTTGATCAAATGTTGTTGTAGTACTGTCAAATGTTCCATTAGTGTTGTCAAATGTTGATGTTGGAGCATTGTCTTGTGTAGGTATATTAAATTCAGTATACCATACACCCGGTTCTGCTTTTAAGAACCCTGATATTTTGTTGTTATCATTTAATATATTAGTTTCGCTGTCCCAATAAGTTAAAGTACGTTTAACAACAGTAACCTGTGTACCAAATGCTAGCGGTGTAGCTAATGTTAGCTGTTTTGATACTCCGTCAACTGTAAATTCTGCGTCAAACTGTACGTCACCTTCAGTGCTGTCTGGATGATTGTTTACGTTATAAACAGAATATGTGTCTTTCTTCAAACGAATGTTGCCAATAAAGAATGACCAGTTTGCTATATCAGAATGGAATGAATTCGAACTAGTATGAGCTGTTACACACTTGTACGTGTAACTACCTAGTGTTACAAACATTCCAATAGTGTATGGTACATTCGCCGCCCACTCGGCTCCAATATTATATCCGCCTACAAATACTTCAATATCATGCGGCAATGTTTTAGTAACGTTAGTGTTAGGATTCGTAAATGAATACAATCCTGGAGTAATCTTAATTAAATTAACAGTGTCAGTACCGTCTGCTATAACTTGCTCAATAACTATATTCTCAGCATACGGAATAGTTTCACTTGGCCCAATGTCTTGAACAAATGATCCAGCACGATGTGTGGTAGGAGTGCCGGTACCCAACGTACCGCGACGTAACTGACTTAAAATATTACCAGTCTTAGTAAAGTATTCAATACGCTCGCCGCGAATTTCAATCACTCCTGGTTTATTTACAGTAGGATTTGGCTCATCAAATTTACTAGCATCAACAACTAAAATACTAGTATCGTTCCATTGAAGATCGCTAACTAACGAAGTTTGTTTATTTAGGCTCAATCGTTTATAGTGAACACGATTTAACATATCTTTAAATTGCATATATGAAATGCCGGGCTTTAATACGTTACTACTAAATGTTAATAATGTAACTTCATCGTTGGCTGCAAGGTAAGCTGATAATGTAACGCTTTGTTTGTCTGAATTTAATTTAAAATCAACACTGGGCACTAGTAACTTACCGTTACGCATAACCCACACATAATTATCGCTAATAACAGTTCTATCTAATTTTATTAGACCACCTGATATACCAGTATAGTTAAAATATTCAATAGTATCCGGTGTAAAGTTAATATTAGACGATACTGTAACTAGGGTGCGTTGAATATCTAATATGTCATGCTTATAAGAACTTATAACTTCAACAATGTTTAATGAATTGTATATTTCATTAAACACAATTTGAGGCTGAGTATTATTAAGTCCAGGCAAGTATGTATAGAAATTGCCTACTGTTAGACTATCTTTTATTACGCTAATAACTAATTGTTGATTAACATATAAATTACGAATACGTGCTGTTATTTTAATATTGATTCCGCTAAGATCTACAACATAATCAGTACCTAACACAAGCATAGTATTGCCAACATAAACGGTAATATCAGCAATATCTAAACCGTACTGTTGATATTTGTTTTTGTCAATAGCATATATTAACTTGTTTGATTTAATTTTATAATAAATGTTATTGGCTGCTGATAAAATTGTTTGGTCAACTCGCACAATCATGCTAGTTTCAGCAGGGAGACTGTTTCCAATTTTATTTTGAAGAGCGTATGTTGACTTACCGTTTAATAACCCAGTTGAAGGATCGCGGTCTTGTCGACCATCAGTTGCAATTCTTTCTGTTTTAGTTATTGCAAATGTCTGTTCGTTACCACTAACAATGACAAAATTTATAATTGTTCCAGCTGGCGGAGCAGAATCAAATCGTATTCCAACACGTTTATTGCTTTCATATGTGGCATCTGTTTCAAATAATTCAACCGCTTCAGGAATACCATCAATGTATACTAAAGATGTAATATCTGACAACCATGGTGCTCTAGTAATAAATTCAGTAGTTGATCCGTTACCAACAAAATAATCAAGATCTAAAATATTTGATCCGCTAAATCCAAAACTGTATATTGAAACAATTTGTGTATTTGTCGGAGCAGTATTAAACGTAATGGTACGAGTATTAAAATTAACAACGTAATCATCAGTCATTGTTTTAATAACTGATGTAGCTGTGTCAGTTATTTTTACAATTACTGCCTGTGGACTATTGATTTGTTGAGTAATAGCATAATCAACTCTAGTGTTGTCTCCAACATAGTTGTCTACTTTAATATTAGCAGATCCTGCGCTGGGTTTTTCATATATTTTAATAGCAACAGTATCAAAAATTTGTCCTGGAACTACTTCTTCTGTAGCAGGGCTAGTTGTAGTAGTAACAAACCCATCACCGTCAACAATAATATCTTCTGCATTTAAACCAGTGGCAGAACTATACGCTAAATTGCCGCCTGTTAACGCAGTGTCATAGTCTGCTTCTTGAGGTTTTATTGAACCGTCGCTAGTACTCTTACGGAAAATAAATTCATCGCCTGCGTTTACAGTATATTCGTTAGGAATAGTAATAACGTCGGCGTCGCCGTCTCCAATAAAAGTTGGCACAACTGTTGGATCTAATCTAACAGGATCCAGCGGCGAGCTAATTGTTATTGTACTGCCTGCGGGTGCCAATTGTGCTAAAGTTATTAGCCCAACTATACTAACTGAATAGTCAAGATTTTTTACTAAAGTTCGAGTAATAATTATGTCAGTGTCGACGTCAATAATTCCAAATATAATTTGATCTAGACGTAAAGATGTTGAATTAATTATTTCAGTAACTTTTGTATCATATCCAAAAATGTAGTTGCCACTGGTAGTGACAACATCATTTATTTCAACTCCAGTGGTATTCGGAACTGATAAGATATAGCCGCCTGCGCTATTTTCTACAGTGGTAGTAATAGTATTAGACACTACTACTTTTAATGATTCGGCAGCAGTATCGTACTGATAATCTAACCCACTAGCAGAGTATGACTGTTGATATAATTTAATATGATAGGTATTAATTTCTACGCCTAATTCTGGCACATATGGCAGCGTAAATACTCGAGTATTGGCCGCAACTGACACAATGTAATCATCAAACGTAGCATCAACGCTGTCCCATCTATCGGTGTAGTACGGTGTGCTATCCCATCCTTGGCTAACATTTAGTCCAAGGCCGTTCATTATAACGCCGCCGTAGTCAACGCCTGTCATTAATTGTGCTAGGTCTTTACCCACATCGCCAGTTTGCGGATTGTAGTAGTATTGAATCCTATCTGCCGCATTTAATAGACTCCAATCTTTCAAATACGACACTAAAATTATAGCATCTTTAGCAATTGAAGTTGTAAAAATAATAGATCCAGAATAACTAGTGTATCCCTTAGCAGTCGACTTAACTGTTAATAGTTTATAATCGTCACGCAACACATCAACCCCGTTAATTGTTACAGAAGATTTGCCTATTCTAATATCAGGTGACCATTTTAGCGGAAATTGTAAACGACTTCCAGTTCCAGTAAACGATTCAGTTTCTTCTAATTTAGTAATAAAATAATTTTGTGTTAATCTGTCAAATTTCATTTTAACTAAACTAGAACGAATTACACCGCTGCCAATATAAGCAACTACTTGCGCTGCCGTGCCGCCTTCGTTTAGGCCGCCTTCTACTAACACGGTTGGCGCATTTAAATAATTGCTACCAGGTGTTAATAGTACTACTCTATTAACTTTGCCATTAGAAATAAATGCCCTTGCAGTTGCGCCGGTGCCCGACTTGCTAGCAATTCTAATAACTGGCGGTAAATTGTATCCGCTACCACCGTTAACTATTTTAAGTTCAGTAACAATAAATCCAACATTATCAGCCCAATGTTTCCACGGGTATAATGTTATTAAACTATCATCAAGTTGAATTACTTCGTCAACTACTTTAGTTTCAATTGTAGACTGATTTAGAACACGATATGTTGGTTGTAAATCAAAATCAGTTAATGACAATTCGCTAGTATCTGTTTTAGAATAAGAGCTAATATATTCTCTAACTTTTGTTCTGTAAGGTTTTACTTCTGTTATATACGCTTCAAAATCTGATAAATTGTCACTGTTATACGTGACCTTCTGTGTCAGCTCGCCAACATTGTGTTGTGCTTTAACAAAACTAGTTTTAAATATCCAGTCAAGATAATTTTGTTCCGAATGCGCATAACGAACGCACATAAAAAATAAATCTAAATAGTACTGTTTTAATTCGTCAATTAAAATATTTTTTTGTAAACATACTAAGATATTTCGTAATTCTCGGCTTGCGGAATTATCAAATATTGATCCATCGTATAAAGAACCGTCATAACCGTACGGTGTTCCAGAAAATTTATATAATTCAGGCAAGAATTGAATTGTACCGTTTTGTATACCAACAACCTCGTAACTTTGAGTCCAGTCAATTGATGTTGATTCAGCATATTTCCTTAGTAATAACCAAGTGCCACTGCCAGTAGTTCTAACTTTAACCACTTGTCCTATCTTAGTAGTAACTGTGGTTAACTCAACAAATGTATCAACAGCATGGTCTATTAAAGAGTATTGTCCATATCCAGTATCATACCAGTCAATATAATTCCAATATTTTCTAGTGTCATAACTTTGTGACTGAACTCTTGACCAAGTTAATGTAGATAGATCGTATGAATAAATGCTCCAAGTGTTAAGTGCCTGGATATCAGAATGAACCAATGCCGAATATGCTCTGATTGATATTGTAGTAGTATCATTGTAGCCAACACCTGATGAAATTATTGATGTTCCAACAATTTGCCCTTTAGCGTTTATTACAGTTTTAATCTTCGCTCCTTCGCCTGCTCCTGAAATATCAAGATACGGAGCATTAACATAGCCGTTACCTTTTGTAATAATAGTAATTGAGGTAATTGCGCCGTTAATTATTACTGGCTCAAACACCGCAGGCTTAAATGCGCCAACGTTAGCAAATCTTAATTCAGCATCGGTATCAAATACAGTATCATATAACCCTAGATTAATATTTGGTTCAGGATCGTACGACTCTAAACGTGTTAAGTCAGCATTACCTACTACTTGTGTATTTGATAATATTAAATTTGTCTTTTCAAAGAATTGTTTTAGTGCTTCAAATCGATTTGCAAACATACCTTGTCGAGGTCTATTTTCAACACCAAATTGTAACTTTGGCGGTAAACTAGGATCAGGAACTAATCGTCCTTGGTCATCTTTTCCGCACAAACTGTCAAACCATTTTGTTTCAATAGCTAGTGGTAAAACTGTGTTTGTATTCTTACTAATTATTTTCCACTGACTATGTATATTCTGACCAGCGTGTTCCGCAATCCAGTATTGTACGGACAACACAACATCTGTATCTTCTAATAAATTTGATACATTGAATAAACTAAATGAGTTAGTGCCAGTTAGAGCTAAAAATTTATATCCGTCGCCCCGTGGGTTTGATATTAAATTAGCAACATCGTACGCAGACAAGTTGCGATTAATAACATTTGGTATTGTTCTCTTATTTTTTACCCAGTAGTAGTATGTGTATTTGGTAATGTTAGCCACACTATCAAAACGTTTTTCATAACTATACACGTTATTTCCGTATAGGGTAGTTCCACTTATACCTAATGTCGTTCCAATATCAGTGTCTGCTTGTTCGTTCCAGGCAGCAGGCAACAATTGAGTTTCAACCCATTCGTATACATCTATTGATGCTCCTGGAAATAATGTACTCCAGGTGCTGTTTCTATAAACAGTATCGTTATCGTGACTGTCTAAAAATTTTGCTGATCTTAAATCCCACCATAGCATGCCTACTTGAGATTTTGTCCATGCCATGCCGTCATCTATCTTAACAGTTGTATCAGCTAGTGTAGTGCCAAGAGGTAAGCAATACACCGCAGGATCATAAAAAGTTTTATATTTTATTTCTTGCTCTGCTACACCTGGAATTTTTCCTTGAACTGGATCAATTACATCTAAGTATGTAAGAAGCTTATTAGTTTTCTTATTATATAAGAACGCAGATTTAATTTTTGTCAGATCTAATTTGTTAATTTCTTTATGCAAAATTGCCCAACTATATCTATCTTCCAATTTGCTGTATTCGTAAACAAGGCCGGCTCGGGTTGATCTATCGAGCGCATTTGGTGCGCCAACAAACACATGATTTGCCCCGACTACTACACTTGCTCCATACAATTCGTAATCGTAATTAGTAGTGGGTAGACTTTCACTGAACACCCAATTATTAGCATATCGATCATAAATGTCAACTCTACCACTGTTTACACGGCGTGAAGTTATCTTTGTTAAATTATCATCAAATATAGTTGTATTTGAATCAAACGTTGTTGGAATATATGTATCAGCGGCAGTACTGTAAACTACAATACTGTGATAATCGTTCATAAATGATATTTTACTACCAAAGTGTTCTGCCGCTTCGGGCATAACATTTTTAAGACTTTGATAGAATACTAATGACCCGGCTGTATTTTTATAAACCAGCACAGCTCCTTGATCAATTTCAACACCATCAGCAAGTATTGATGATATTGCTAGATATTCTGCAGTATCAGATAAAGTAATACTTTCACCAAATCTAGAATCTACACCAGTTATAGTTTGTGCCAATGTAAATGCGCCAGTTATTTTCTTATATACATATACTGATTCGGCATTAGGCGCAGATACTACTAACGTTGATGAATCCCCACTGACATCAAGCGCATACCCAAACTGATCTTCATTTGATACTCCAGTACCAAGGCCAGTGGTGTTGTTATATACCCATTGAGTAGTTACAAAATTAAGGCGTCCAGATGGCTCACTGTCAGGTGGCGCTGTTAATACATATAAAGTCGAGCTTAAAATTTGTTTAACTGTTTGTCCGCTAGTAAACCCAGTGCCAACTACTTCCATCCCTACAGTAACTCCGCCTACAGGCACAGTTGTTTTAATAGTAGCATCTATACTACCAATTGGATTATACAACGCCGTTGCGTATGATACCGCAGAATAATTTAATTGATAAACTCGGCCGGCATTGTTATTTCGGCCAGCGGCGCTGACAAATAATACATTGTCGCCAAATGCCAGATTTGATCCAAACAACTCAGTATCTACTGCGTCGGGACTAGTAAATGTATTAATTAATGAAAATAATCCTGCGTTGTCTTTCTTATATAAAGAAACTACCCCTTGATTTACTAATTCTGATGGCACTCCTGCTCTGTTAACTGTAATGAGTTCAGAAACTGTTTGCGATACTGATACGTTACTTGCGCTTGGACTTCCAACCGCTAACCATGTACCGTCCGCAGAAAGTGCTAGGACATCTGAAAAGTAAATTTTAGACCAACGTGCTACACTACTAGAAGGAACAACATTAGGCGGCACAGTGTTATTAGCCTGATACCAACTGTTAACATAAAATACAATAGTACCTGTTGAGTATGAGGTGTCAGCCAACCATGTAGTTAGTCCTAATGAGGTAAACGGTTTTCCAATTCGTTGAGTAGTTGACCACGGCACTCCAGGAACTGATTTGCTATAAATTAATATATCGCCGCTAGCTGAAGAAATTGCTGATAGATTACCGTTTTTGTTTACTGTAATAGTTCGACCAAATTCTAACCCAGTAGTCGGAAGGTACCCGGAAATTGTTGTAGATTCATACACATGATTAAATTTCCAAGTTGCCCACTTGCCGTCTCCGGAATCATCAGTCCACAATAAATCGCCATCAATTGGCTGCTCTTTTATTGTAGCATCAGCAGTATCTATGCTTAACGCTCGCTGAGACTGGAGAACAAACACAGGAATAATTAAATTAGGCGTAAACACTGGAGAAGATGACAACGATGCTTCTAATATTAATACATTTAGTTCAGTCCTCTTAACTTTATAAAATCCTTTAAACAGAATTTGTTCAGTGCCGGAAAGAGATTTATCGCCTTCAATGCCGACATATTCTCCTACTTTTATTTTTACAAGAACATCTGTTTCTAAAGATAATTCGTTGTTATCAGCATCATAATTTACATTTAATATAGTTAAGTTCGAAGGAACATACTTGTATACATTCCACTCTCGACCTTCAAATCCACACCAGATGTAGTTACCATTATTAATATTATCAATATTTTGTGTAACAATATTGTCAATTGTTAATAAAACTGCAGCTACTTCATTTTCTCGAACATATCCAGGAGTTCTTAGATACGGTGAATATTTTTTAACTACAGGCCACGGGTTATTATTGTAACCTAGTGGTTTTAAATACACATCGTTAGGGGTTTGGCGAACAATAAAATCAAGAGTATTTGATACAGCATTGTCAACTAACTCAAATCCTTGAGGATTATTTTTAAATAGTGATTCATCTAAAATAAATTCAATGTTTTCAAAGGCGGCGCTTGCTCCGTATTGTCCAACACGAACTGCCCATTCTTCATCAAATACAATACTTTCTTGACCCTCGGCACTTAACACATCAAACAATTTGTTTAATACATTTTGTGTACCTTTTTCAATAATCATCCCTTGATAAAATTTAAATTCACTAACATCATCTTTAATAATATTTTCAAGATATTGACGCTTTTGATAACCGATTAAATGCTGAGCTGCCTGTTGTTGCCCTACATCAAAGTTATCGCTGTCTAAACTATAAAAGTCTTCGAATTGGCTTGCTTTGTATGTCCAATTTGGTATTAACTTAGGTGTTGGCTTGTTCTCTAATTTGATCCAACTAGCTGGGTCAAATAGCTCTGTTCCAGGTGTAAACAGATTTGCGCTGTAATAAAATTCTTTGTATTTAACTATGTCGCCTAGCGCATAATCAGTCCACGAGTCCCATTGTTGAATGTTTGCTTGATCAAAAATAAATCCTGGAACGTCAAACCCGCCAAACCAGTTTGTACTTACATACCCCGATACTTTGATGCGCTCTTGTCTATATCCGCTTTCAGGATTATAAATGGTGTCATTAAACATAGTAGTATTATTAAGTAATACCACTTGTTCTTTTTGAACTAAGAAAAAAGTTGCTCCAAAAATGCCGTCAGTTGTTGCTGAAGCGTAACTTACAGAGTTATCCTCTCTATAAGAATTTATGAATCGAGGGGGCATTGGCGACCCGTCTACTTTAAAAATTTCATACTCATGAAACGGATTTTTAATATCGTCAACAACTGTATAAGGTACACTAAATGTTATCTTATCAGCTGACGGACTTAGCGATATAACTGAGCTACCAACTGTACTTAGGCCATCTAATTTAACATAATCGGCTTCTATAAAGATATCAGCTGATACTGATTTACGAATAGCTTGATAATAATCGCCGTTATATCGAATGATTTCTTGATATTCAGTAGTAGTATACGGTGTCCACTCTTTCCATTTTTCTTGACCACTAGACCAATTTTGAGTTGTCCAGAATAAGAATTCTTTAGCACTTGTTTCCCAATTAGTAATTAACGCAAGATTATTATTAAAATCGTCAAATATAAACCCTTGAGATTTTAACCATTCTCCGTAACTGATAATAAAATCAACTGTTTCTTGTACGGTTCTAAATTTTGTCCCGTAAGGAATAGTAATTTCTACAGAAGTATCCCATTCTGTTCTAAAAATTGCTTCTTGCCCGCCAATGATCGGCAACGCCCCTAACGATTCAAAATAGATAGCATTAAACACAGTTGTCGACGTATGTGTAACTTTTACACGATAGTAACGATTATTGTATTTTACAACTTTGCCGGTAGCGTATTGTTCGCTGGCAGTCCATGAAGAAAAACTTTCTGAGATACCGCCAACATTAATAGTTGGGCCATTCTTTATATATGGAAAATATTTAAAATATGGTTGTACTCGACTATACCCTTTAACTTCAAAACCGTCTTGTAATTTTGTAACAACAATACCACTATAGCTAATTCTTTTGACAGCAGAACTAACATTTAAAATAATATTATAATCTTCTTGTGGAACAAACACACTTCCCGAACTAGAAGGAGTTTTACTATCCAATAGTAAATTAAATTTTTCTTTACTAGTAAACGCACCTAGTCTATAACTTAATTGCATATTAAGTTGTTTTAAATTGTATGAATACGTTGTGTAAGATTTTAAATTATCGCTAAGAACATAATCAACAATGTAATTAATTACACCAGCCGTTTGAACTCTAGTAGTACTTGAATATATACTAGGTAACACAATATCTTGAGGACGAATTCTTAATCCGGTATCTTTATATACTAGTTGTCCTGTTAAATTTCTAATAACTCTTGAACGGTCTAATAATACACCAAATGTCTTTGCTGGGGCAGTTAACATTGCTGTTATTAAAAAGCTGAACGGGTAATAACTGCCGCGGCGCCATGCCGCCTCAATTGGGCTAACATCTCCAAATATAAAATCGTTACTAACCGATACAGTGTTCGGTCCGTTAACTAGATTTGAAAGTATTGGCCCTAAAATTTCTCCGTTTTCATCAACAGGAATACAATCAGCTAAGAAAGGTCTAACGTATTTGTCTAAACGTACAACTGGTTTTCCTGGTTCTTTAACTAGCCCTAAACTTAGATCTTGCCAAAGTATTAAATTGTCTCGAGTATACGGGGCAGGACCGTACACAGTTTCCCACCAAATAGGTGCTTCACTAAATCCTAACATTTCCCATGGGCATAAATTAGGTCTGTCAGTGTCTAGCATCCAGCGATATATTCCTCTCCAATAGCCGGGCACTGGTCTGCCGTCAATTGCAGCATGTCCTTGATAGTTATATGTAAGACTGTTTTCTCTGTCGAAACTTAACGGTTTAGAAAAATCCCTATCAATTAATCTAGTCCATTTATAAAATTGTGTCGACAGTACTTCATTAAATTCTGTTAAATTATAATCAGTAGTTCTGATATAACTTGGAAGAAAATCGTTAATGTCAAATATACTAACATCATATTCAACTTTAACATTATTATAAATTCTTTTTTCTAATTCTAAAATTAAGTCATCTCGATAATCACCGTAGGCTAATACTTGGCTACCATCATGTCCTTGTATCATAGTCCTTGGTGTAACTAAACTTGTATCAAGATAAATTTTAGGTTCATACTTAGGCCAAATGCCTAATTTTGTCGGTGTTTGTGGTACAAAACAGCCATCAGTATTTTCATATTCAACTATAGCAATAACGTCATCATTATGCAATAGTGCCCTAATAACAACAAACCCCTGGCTATCAAATACATAATCTTTTGAATGGATTAATTGTGTGCCGTTTAAATAAACATAAACTGCTTGATTTGATAATACTTCTAAACTAAAAGCAGAAACTAATGGGTATGATTTTATCCTATAATCAATTACAGTATATTCGTTATATTGATTGGCTCCATACCCAAACATGTCACTAAAGTAATAAGAAACATTAGTTGGTTTATCTTTGTTAATTTCTTGTAAAATTAAATTAACTTGTGTTACTACATCAGTTGAATATACTTCAAGCGTATCAATTATTGATATAAAATTTCTTTTAAACTTATTATAATCGTTTTTAGCAGTTTCAATAGCGCGAATAACGTTATTTTCCTGATTAGTAATATGATACAACGACAACCCCATTGGGCCGCTATGTTGTACAAACTTAGTACCGTATGAAGTTACATCGCCTAAGTCTCTAAGATTGCCTGCTCCTGGATACTGCCCTTCAAACGTATCAATATTATCAACTATAGAATTTACGTGGTCAATAACTTCTCCTAACGTAAAGTCAGCAAGATTATTATTTAACGGATTATTTTGTAAATTAATAGGCGTTTCGTAGTAACCGTTAGTGTTAATTGGCTGCTTGGCAAATGCTCTAATTGTTAACACATCATCGACTGTTATATCAGTATCTAATATTACTTTTTTATAAACTGGACCAGTTATAACTGCCCATAAAGATTTATCAAGTCGTCGGCCGTTGACATATAATCGAACTACTAAATCTTCCAACTCGTCTTTGTTATCAAAAATATCAATTTCAAAGTTATTTGTTAAATTTGAATTTTTATAAATTCTAACAGCGGCTTGTGTATTAGTTACTAACGCAGTTTTCCACCCGTTAGCATAACTTATAGTTGATGTTTCTGTAGAAAATTTAGTAAGATAACCAACATTGATATGTTTATCAATAACATCTGCTAGATTTTTGTATCTAAAAGTGTCTGTTAAAATATTAAAATTAAAAACAATGTCGCCAATATTACTAATATTTTTATAAGTTAACGCAAATCCTAACGTAGTATCTACAGCGCCGGTGCCAATTTTATAAGAAAATAATTTTGTTCCAATAAAAGTAGACCCTTCATAGGCAGTAGTATCTCCGTAACTAATTCCAGTGTCATCGACAATATCAAATAGTGGAGGTTGATTTAGCACTATTTTTTGCTGGGCAACTTCCCATGTAGCTCCATTAAACCAATAAGACTTTCCAACATTTAATGTGCCTTGTTTAACTAGCACAACATCATTTAGTATAGGTTCGGTTTCCAATACAAGGTGTATTTGGCGACTTCCAGTATTAAGCTGTAATACATCAATGAATTCTACTCTATAAATTTTATTTTTTACAAAACTATCAATATCAGCAGTAAACAATACTCTCTGGCCTTGTACTAACGGTATTCCGTCAACATTATACCCAAACGACCCTTCAATTGTAGAAAATACGTCAGTTGTGTATGTGTCAATCAAATCAATGTCGGCGATTGACTGGAGTCCAAAATTAAATAATTTTATACCTGCTTCAAATTCGATAATTGGACGAACTGCTCGAGCCGTTTGGTCAAGCGACGGTATTTTATTATTAAATGCCGCACTAGTATTAACTACGTCTTTATGGAACCAACGATTATATCGACTCCACGGATTCTTATCAAGACTTGATCTGTTAATAACAATATAATCAGGTGTACCAGCAAATGCTGTAGCATCACTAAACGGCATGTTATCAAAAGGAGTTGAATCAAATAAGATTGATTCAGATTCTGTATACGCACTGATTAACGCTAGTTCAGATTGGTTGATTAAAATAATAGCAGTACCCACACCCTCAACATAGTATTCGTCAGATGCGTATGCCGGTGGAGTCACTCCACCTATAAACTTTACTTTCATTCCGTTACTAAGAGCAGTACCGTCAGATAAAGTATAGTTCTTTTTACCAACAATTTCTGCTTCGACATCAATTTTTGTATTTTCAGTAATTGAAAATATTTGAAAGACTCCGCCAAGATCGATATCTGATTCGCTAACATAATATAGAACATCTGGCGCATCTGTAGGTACTGTAAATGTAATTGTTCCGTTTTCAACAGCAACCCCATCTAGTCCATATGTGTTGTATCTGTCTAGAGTGCCGGATGATCTAACAGTTTTAATACTAAACGGGTTTCCTGGGCTGTTAATTTCAAATTTATAAGTTTGCCCTTTAAATAATTTGAGCGTCGGGTTACGAGTTAAACCGTTAGGGGTAAACACATATTCAAAACTGTCGCCAGTTGATTCTACCGCAACAGTATAAGTGCTTTCAATCTTTTGTTGCTGACCGGCAATAGTAATAACGTCAGGGCCGTAAGGAAGCCAATAGTAATTTTGAAAATTTACAAACTTATCCCATTCAAGATGCGGATCCCATGAATAAAATTCCTGTTTGCTGATTCGAGCATGATTTTTAACGTTGCCGCTAAACACATCAATTTGATTAATATAGTCAATATAATCTTTAAAAAATGTTACGTTATCTAAATTATCTTTAATCACCATTCCTGGCTCTAGTTGATAATCTTGTCGTTGATCGCTAATCTCTTTAATAAAGATATCTTTACCTGTGCTAGCTTTAGCGTTTTGTCTCCCAACAAATCCATTGAGTTTATCAACTGTGCCCGGTTGAACTAGTTGGTCAAGAGTAGCCTGTGTAAATTTCTTGTTTGAATCGGATCTGTAAAATCTTGGAAGGAAACTGGAAACTTTATTTTTGTTTGGATTAATGCTATCAGCCATTTGTTGATCCGTATGTTGAGCTTGTAATTGTCTGTTGAGATGTTGCTGTTGATGTTACTGTTGTTCCACTTACTGACTTAATTGCGCTTGATGTAATTCCAGAAATAATTTCAATATCGTTAACTGTTGCGCCATTAATAAAAATTTGGTCAGTTGCTGATTTAATTTCAAATAAACTACCAAAGTTTAAACCAGATTGTCTAGGCACAATTACAAAATTAGAAATATCAGGTGCTAGTTGATTTACTATATAAGTTGCTAGCTCTGTAAAATAAAATGTATCACCGAACTCCCAATTTTCTAAAGCAAAAAATTGATTCATGGCTGTAAGTACCCGAGCTTTAACATCATTATCAGTTAATACTTGTCCAATATTTTTTACAATTTTAAAACTAGCTTGAACATCTTCATCAGCAGTTGAGCCGAATAGAATTTTATAACTTACTGGATGATATATGATTTCATCACTAATAGATTTAATTAGATTTAGTGCCGGCGCAACTGTATTGTATAGCTCATCCGAGCTAGGTGCTAGAGGTTTAATCATGTTAGCACCGTTTAACCACTGCCTAAATGTAGTGTCGTAGCCTTTAGTTAACACAAATACATCCATAACGTTACTTGATCCTGGATCAACTCTTGATTCATAATCAGCACTATGCGTGTATTGAAATTTTAAATTATCTCGGCCAACAAACACTTTATAATCTAAACTAGCTGTTAACTTACCAGTTGTTAAACTTAATTTTTTAACTACTCCGGTATCGATAAAGTAAAAATATTGCCCATCGGCGTACGATCCATATGCGTTCGGATCAGTTGGCAATATTAATACTTTATTATCATCGTTTGCCACATACCTATAATCTTCTTGGCCTTGACTAATTAAATATTTTTCTTGTAAAATATATTTTGTAGTTGGACTAATAGTTGGGGCAACAATGTTAATAAACAATTCAGGATCGTCTACTATACTGTTGTCATCAGAATCAGCAAATGCTACTATTAATTTTTTAGTATCAACATATCCATCTAACCCAACAAATTCAGAAACAACATCCCATACTTGGTCACGAGTGAAAGGAGTTGTAACATCAGGACGAGTGTTAATACTCAAAATGTTAATAGTATCCTTAACTACAGAATTAGTTCTGCTATCATAAATTTTACTACCGCTGTCAAAATAGAATCTAATTTGTTGGCTGCTTTCAAATATATATTGTTCTTCTCGACTAGTTATTGTGTAGTATTCGTTGTCAGTTGTAAACAATAATAACCAACTAGCATCTTGTTGTTTGTTAGATAGATCGCCTTGTTTACCAAGACTAAATTGTGAAACTATGTCAAGGTTTGATTCGAATACAATTTGCCATGTTTGAGTAACACTACTATAGCGTAATCCAAACGGTTTATTAGCAAAGATTAATTCGATCATAGTAGTAATAACTGTACTGTCTATTACTGTTCTCCACTTTGGAAGAATTTGCGTCATTGTTGAATCTGATGGGATAACTCGATTCAACATTAACGGACCAAACCCTGTTGATAGAGTGCCCGTACCGACCGCAGTGCCGTCATCAACTACTGACACAACCTCTGCCCAGATGTATGAACTAGTGCCGGGAGCGGCAGGGGTTGTTATTTGAACTAACGCATTGTTGTTAGTGGTATCAAAATAGTATCCGGTTGATGGAATAAATTTAATTAGAGAGCCGGCTGTAAAATATTTTAAATCAGTACTAGTATACGATCCTACTTTATACGGAGTGCCATCGCTAGCGCCAATATAGCCAGAAGACATTCCAGTATCAGACGTGCGATTGAACCACGAAATATTAAGGCTAGATGTAATGAAATTATTAAAATTTGAATAATAAAAATTACGTAAATTTTTTCTAGTTAAAATATCAAAAACATTATTATAAATTACGCCCTCAATATCTGTTTTGTTTGCGTAGCTAAATCTTGTTTGAGACTTATAAGATTCTTTATAAATTACTCCGTCTGTAGCAAATAAATTTGTAGCACTATATTTGCCAGTAGGATCTACTAGATCAAAATATCTACTGATGCCACTACTTGTTCTATTAACTGCTTTTACTTTGGCTACTTGTGTACTAGCAGACAACGGACTAATGTTGTAATCTTCTCCAGTAATCATTCTATTCTGTGTATAGTATGTTTGTGGAGCATTAGCTTTAATACTGTCGTTAGTTTCTGAGACGTCGGCATTAGATACCGAGGTAGCTAAACTTAATGAGATTGTTAACGATTCTTGTTGGTTAGAACTAGAAAAATAAGGAATGTTAATAGTTACACTACGAATATCTTGTGTATTAATGGTATAAGCAAGGCCGTTGCTAATTCTATAATAAACTCTAAAAGTGCCTAACGGAAGATTGCCAAATGTGCCATCACTAAATGTTAAGCTAATAGCATCTCCGGCTCGGGTAACTACTCCGTAAATATTTCTAATGCTTTTATTAAGGCTGTTATAGATAATGTTGTTGCCTTCAAAATTAGATACTTTTGACCATTTTTCAGTCTCAAGACCCGATTGATCTAGTTTATACAACCATACATCGCTATTATTAATATTTGTAGAATCAATGTCAACTGACTCTGTTGAGCTGGGTTGACTAATTGTAAATGTTCCTTGATTTAATGTTCCTTGAGTAAAATTAAAAAAGAAACCTGATCCTCTGCTACTTGGACCACGACCGTCATCTCGATACACACATGCCATTTTGTTGCCAACTGCCGGCGGTTCTTCATAGATGTAGGTCTGGCCGGCAAAGGTGGTGCTTGTTATTTCAAAATTCATGTTACGGCCGCCGACAGACTTAGAAAATGCGTATACTGGAACATCGTTGTTAGATGCGTTAAATCTGTATTGTTCTGTTGGGATTCCGTAAACCTCTGATTTGTCAGACGGACTTCCAAATTGCTGAGTACTAGGCATTGCAGCGTTCATTATTTTAATGAACTGGTCATACCAATTATCGTTAGACGCATCATTCCACGCAACAACTTGTCCTGCTAAATTTCTGCCGTTACTGTCAACAACGTTTTGAGTAGTTTGGATTGACGCAACTTTTAGTACACCAGAAGATGCTACGTTTCGTTTAGCATTATAACTTAACATACGTGCTAGACGTAACACGCTTTCTCGACGTTCTGCTAGCTCTAAAAAGTTTTCTCGAGCATTTAAATCAACACGGAACGCAATACTTTGCCCCATAAACGCAATAAGATCAATTAGGGCAAGGTATTCGCTGGATTCAATGTAATCGTTATAATCTTCAGGATAGTTCTGACGAATGTAATCAATCATGGTCCTACGCAAGTTTTCAAAGTCGTAACTCTGAAAATCGGCGTTTCTGAAACTCTGGTAGACTTTCTTCCAGTCCTCAGCTACTAATAACCTATTTTGTCTATCGGTTGAACTCATGATTTATCCTATATCTTGTATTTATTGAATAAAATTATCTACGTATATTATGCTGCCAACAAGCCATTTTCCTGGTCAAACCGTAGTTGTAGACTCTGACTGATGTTATAAGGTAGGTAGGTTAAAAAGCATTCAATTTGAATTCCACTTTCATACGCAGTAACAATTACGTTATCAGCTGTAACTCGAGGATCATAGTTAATAATCTGATTTACGTTTTCTAAAATTAAACCTTTAAGGTCTTCTGTTAGTGGCTCAAATAATAAATCCCATATAATTGTACCAAATGTAGGATTCATTAATCTTTCACCTTGTCGAACATTAAAATGATTTAACAAGTCTTGCTGTATTAAAGATAAGTCATATAAACTATAATTTTCAGTATCAGCACTAAGAGTACTAAATCCCTTGTACATTTTAGGACGTATATCTTCGGCTCGATTCGCAGCCGGTAACGATATTTTAGTATATAAATTTCCGTTTGAACTCATTATTCTGGTCCTTTAATTTTACTGAACGTGTCAGTAGCAGTTGAATATGTTTGTGCGCCTGCTGGTACAGCTGGCACTTTTGCTGCCTTAGTAGCCGAAGGCTTGGCTGCTGCAGGATTTAGATTCTCGTGGCCGGACCACGGTTCGGCTTGCGGAATTCTATTAGCTTTAAGCGCAGGATTAGGTGGATTTAATTGAACCTGCGCACCAGTAATACTAGTATTCGCCGTTGCGTTTAAGTTGATAGCTCCTCTAGCAGTAAGATTAATATCTCTATCAGCAGTTACATTAAAATCTTGCTTAGTATGTAGACTAATACTATCTTCTGCGTAGATATCAATTTTTCCGTTGCTGGTTAATTCAATCCACGTTGTGCCGCGAGCATTGCCAATATAAATTAGGTCTTCACTGTTGTGAAGTAAAATTTGATGTCCTGTTCTAGTACGAATACGCACAAGCTCGTTATGCGGAATTTTTACGTCGCCACCTTTTTCTCCTTGCTCAACTGCTGTATACACTGGTGGGCCATCACTTGCTTTTGTTTTACGTAAAAACTTGTCGTCACCGTCATCCATTACAAATGTAGTTCCGCCTAATCTGCTAACTGGAACTCCTTTTTGTACATTATCTTTTACTCCAACATCGCCTGTTTTTGATCCAGGAGTCTTATCAAGGGGGCCGGGCGTTGATATACCAAACACAGCACTTGGAATATCTCTGCGGGCACTGCTAGTTGTAATGCCTCGGACATCATCTTTTAATAGTCCTTGAATTTCTAATATTGAAGTAAACGGATGCTTTGGTTTTTTAACTTTAGTAGTGTCAACACACATTTGCTCGTGTAATTTTTTATTGTACTCAGCCACAGGAAGGCGGCCGCCCCCTTCAACAACTGCTTGTGTTGCAGCTATGCCCGGTAACATAAAATTCATACCGTCGTCAAGGGCGCATCCCATCCAGTAGCCATATTTTGGATTTCCGTCAATAAAAAATACTAGAACAATAGTACCTACATCAGGGGGGACAAACCACATACCGTAACTCTTTTGAGTATTATTATAATCGTTAGGATCAATGCCTACATTACCTACACCAGTAGTACCATAGAATGGTGTTAACATTTTAACTGGAATAGTTTGTCCGTCAACAGCATCGTTGCCGCCAGGTTTCATTAATTGAACTGTTAATCCACCCATGTACTCTTGGTCAAGCACCCCGACCACTTTTGCTAAAAACGGGCCTGGACGAGGAGGTGCTTGGTCGCCAGGGTTAACTGACTTTTCTGTTGACTGGTCATCTAGTGCTGACATGTTATGCTCCGCCTGTTGCGTAAGGATCTGTAGGATCTGGTTTTGAATTACTTGTAGAAAACGTATTAGAAGCTGTTCCTTGTTTTGGATTTTCTTGTTGTTTTACTCGATTTCCTGTTAGTGTTTGTTTAAACTGGCCTCCTTCAAATTTACTAACTACCATAATTACACGATACAATCCGCTCCACTGAACTACTGGGGCTGAGGTTGTCCCAGCAAAATTATATAAGCCAGTTCCTTGATTGATGTCAGTCGGAGTTCTAAAATTAACTGACACGTGAACTTCCCCGTTTTGATGGTTTACTGTGCCGTCTTGGTTTAGATTCTGAAATGCTGACGGTTTTGAAGTGTAGTTACCCATTCCGCTTTGCGCAATATAATACGGATCTCCCCAGATCTCCATGTTCAGTTTCATCATATCTACACCGTTAGTGATCGCATCGTGGAATACACGAGCCGCTCGTGTTGCCTGTGTGTCAGCGCCGCCGCCACCCAACCTGTCAGTTGATGTTGACGTTAACGAATAACTTACTGTTGTAGGAGTAACGCCCGACACTGCCGCTACTTTTGATCCATCTGGTTGTGGATCAATTACATTCTTCTTAACTCCGGCAGCACCCTGGTTTGCGCCCAGCTGAACGTCTTGAGACCTTTTTAATCCGTCAGCTGCCATTAGTGTGGAAAAGCTCATATTAAATTCAATATCAAATTTTAAAATTTCTGTATTTTTGCCAGTATACAAATAATTATATTCTTTAACTGCTTGTTTTTTTAAGTTCTTAATCCCAGGCGGTGCGGTGTTAGGTGGGTTTGTAGAAGCAGTGCTCACTTTATAAGGCATTACTCGATATACAAACAAATTAGGTTTTTTACCAGTAGAGTCGTCATTTTCGTCAGTGTCAATTGGATACGTTTGAACATCAATTATCCACCAGTCTCGCATGCCTTCTGGGCTAAGTTTTCCAGCATCTAATGTTTCTGTTGGGAAATTACTACTAATTAATACTTGATTAATAGCATTTACAATATTAGTATCTTGACTAAATCTAAATTCTCCTTCTTTGACATTGCTAGTAGAATTACCGCGAGCCCATACTTTATTTTTAGGATCCCATTGTGTACTTTCGTTACCAAATGACGGGTCTCCTTTTTTGTCAAGGCCAAATCCCATACTAGCTTTACCTAACGCATTACATTCTCCATCAGGTTGTACTAGAGTTTTATTAATTTTACTTTCAGCTATTCCTAATTTTTTAAGTAACTCTCCCTTGCCACCACCTCCACCGCTTGATGAGCTAGTAGTTGCTGAACCTTTTGATTCTGTGTTTGACGAAGACGCTGATGCGGTTGCTGCCGATGCTGTATTAGTTGGAAATAATATAACTACTTCGTCTGGAACTTTTAATAGGCCGTCTGTCTTCATCTGCTGAAGACGTTGATTAATAACTACTTGTAAACTCTTTTCTCCAGTTTGTAACATTTCTTGAACGGTTGCTCCTTTGAATGATACATCGCTTTTAAAGTTTGAGTTCCTTGTGCTAAGGGCAGTAAAGTTATAGGGGATAACTTTACAATCATAAGTTGTTCCAATATGACTAGTACGCATATTCATTGATATAAATTTAAAAGGAATATACCTAGTAGAACTTGGTACTACTGCCATTGATCCGTCTGCTTTATTGCCCCTAAATTCAATTTTTAATAAAAACGGAGCATCTCTATAATTTTTCCATCCATATTGAAACGCTGCAGTTTGAAGAGCAATAGGAAACATTCCCATACTAAACGGTTCAGTTATTGTAAAACTTAATTTTGTAATATTAGTATTTGCGTTTTTTTGAAAACCCATCTGACTATTCAATTGAAGGTTATCGATAAAGAAATCAAATTTGCCGTAGGCAGTGGCAATCCTATTAGATGGATCCGCGTTGGCAGATTTACAAATTAAAGGTATATTTTTTCCTGCCATATAAGTAGAGTCGGGATTAGTAATATCAGCTGTTGTTAACACTCCAATACTTAATACATAATTGTAAGTAGTGTATTGTGATAAAATGTTTGGCAATGGCAATTTTGATCCGCCAAGACTGGATAGAAAAGATCCGCTAGATCCTAATACTCCTGAAATCGCATTAGTTACACTTGACAGGGCAGAAGCCGGACCGGATGTAATTGCGTTAACTACTCCGCTAACAGCAGTTGTAGCTGAAGTTACTGAATCAAGAATTCCCATATTATAAACCTAACACTGTTTTTAAACTACTAGACTTTGGAATATAAATTTTTATGCCAGGTACAAAATCAAATATAGGATCTTGTAAGACATTAAGATTTCGTTGAATAAAAACCCACCACAAGGCGGCTTCGCCGTATAAGTCATACGCAAGTAAATCTGGACGGTGAGTATACTGTGACTCTATTACGTATAAAAAATCATCAGATTCTGCGCTAACCGCTCTAATTGATAAAACATCTAGATAGTTTTCTGTTATTTGTGTAGTCGCCCATGGGCTTAAATTTGTGTACACCGCTGACATATTATACGTATCCTACTGAGTTGTTCATGTATCCACCTTGTACAAATCTATCAAGACTAAAACTACGAGCACTTGCTCTACTATAAGCAGGTTGTAGTGTAATCACTATTGAACTCTTTGTTGGCACGTGTGCCGTTCCTCCGCTAGTAGAGCCACCTAGACCAAAACTACCTAACAAACTTGCTACTTGGCCGACTCCGCCTGCTATACTACTTACCGTACTTGTGATCCCTGATAGGCCAGGTAAGGCTCCGCCAACTGCGTCAGCAAGGCCGCCAATACTGTCAGCAATGCCTGCGAGTTCGCCGGCAGCACTACCTACTACATTACAACTAATATAATCACATTCTTTACCTAGAGTGATTTTCATTGAGGTAACCAGTACTGGAATATTTTTAAACACATATGCTCCGTAGCCGTTTAGTTTTACAATCGGTGGCGGATTGCCTGCCTTGGGATCAAACCCAGAAAACATTTTTGTAACTGATCGTAAGTAGTGAACACAAGCAATCCAATACAATGCCTGTGTGCTGTCTTCAACGTTAAAATCACCAGTTATAGTTATTGTGCCAGGTTCACTGTTTTGGTATGTTTGGAAGGGATAATTACTGTGGATAGGGGCAACAGGAGTATATTTTGCTGTACTACTGATTGAGATTTCTGGAGTATATGGGAATATAAATCCGCCAGCATCTTTTAATGGTTTAAGTACAGCACTATTTTTAAAACTGACCCAATTTGGAAGGCTTAGTTTAACTCTCCAGTCATTAGGATTATCGCCGCCCCCGCCGAACATGGAGATAGCACCCATAATATCACCCACTGCTTCACCCGCTGCCGGAAGATTGATACTTCGAATTGCGCTGCCAACATCGGATGCGCTACCGATACTAGATAGTGCCGAACCAAGTCGTTGTGCTGTACCAACCGCTGAAGTAACTGCTCCAAACGTTGCTGTAGTAGCCGCAATAGTCGATTGTAAATTTTGTCCATTGATTGCCATAATATGTCCCTTTGGCAAGTATTTATTTGACTTTATTAACCGCGTAGTTTATAATAACTTAAAATAGGAATGATCCATGACCGCTAAAGTTAACTATCTAAACAACAAAGATATGTTGTTAGAAATACACAGGAGTAAGACGTCGTACTGTAGTTTTACTGATCCAAAATACCATCAATATGACATTATTTTGCCAAGTGTAGACAAAATAAACATACGTACAGTAGCAGAAGCTAAAAGGAATCAGGCTAAAAGAATAGGTGATTTAGACTATGCTACTCGGAAAAAAGATGGACAAAAAGTTAAACAAGCTGACTGCGAAGTAGACTATAAGAAGATACAAAAGACTGATTTAGTCTTTAGAATCATGACATTTGATCATATTCCGCTTAATAATACTCGTAAGAAAAATCCTAAAAGTCTAGCAGATCATAGAGATAAAGTTAACTTTCCTCCGTTCCAACATTGGAAATTTAATGAAGAAGATGAGATTATCTGCGTAGGTAAAAGTCATTGGAAGGGCCCGTTAGATACAGGGCATTTTGACAAAGACGCAGGCCAAATTACTCCAACTTTAGCACGAATGATGTTAAAATTATGTGAGAGATACGCTACTCGCGGCAACGTTCGTGGCTATACATATAACGACGAAATGAAGGGTCAAGCTATTCTACAGTTAACACAAATTGGATTACAATTTGACGAAAGCAAATCGGACAACCCGTTTGCCTACTTTACTGCGGCCGTGACTAATAGCTTTGTTCGAGTTATTAATATTGAAAAACGTAATCAAAACATACGTGATGATATTTTAGAAATGAACGGTATGAACCCAAGTTACAGTAGAACTGGTGCTGGTGAACATGCTGCCGCAGTAAAACGCAATGAGGAAAGCAGTTCTAATGAGTAATATGTTTAAAAAAATTGCCTGTTTTACAGACATACATTTTGGATTAAAGTCAAATAGCAATACTCACAATCAAGACTGTGAAGATTTTGTAGATTGGTATATTGCCAAGGCAAAAGAAGAAGGATGCGACACAGGAATTTTTATGGGCGACTGGCACCATAACCGTAATAGCCTTAATATTACTACTATGGATTACAGCCTTAGAGCTTTAGAAAAGTTAGGGCAAGCATTTGATAACTTTTACTTTTTTCCTGGCAATCACGATTTATACTATAAAGATAAACGTGACATCCACTCAGTTGAGTTTGGAAAATATATCCCAGGTGTTACTGTAATTCCCGAAGTTACTACAATCGGAGATGTTACATTATGCCCATGGCTAGTTGGCGAAGAGTGGAAAACTATTAAAAACCGCACAGGAAAATACTGCTTTGGACACTTTGAATTACCAAAGTTCTTTATGAACGCTATGGTACAGATGCCGGATCACGGCGAACTACAGGCAGAAGCATTTAAAGGCTTTGAAATGGGATTTAGTGGGCATTTCCATAAGCGACAAATGAACGAAAATATGTGTTACATAGGTAACGCATTTCCACACAACTATTCAGATGCGTGGGATGACGATCGCGGTATGATGATTCTTGAATGGGGCGGCGCACCAGTGTTTCATTCATGGCCTGATCAACCTACTTTTCGTACTCTAGCACTAAGCAGATTAATTGACGAAGCTGATGTTATCATTAAACCTAAACAACATCTACGTGTTGCGTTGGATATCGATATTACTTACGAAGAAGCAAGTTTTATTAAAGAAAAATTTATTGCGGATTATGATATTCGCGAGCTTACACTTATTGCTGAACGTAAAGAAATTGAAATTAACACTAATATTGACATTCAAGCATTTGAATCGGTTGATCAAATTGTGTCTAGTCAAATTATTAACATTGACTCTGACCAATTTAATAAAAATACGCTATTAGCAATCTATAATAATCTATGATAAAAATTAAAGAATTAACAGTACGTAACTTCATGAGTGTGGGTAATCAGACCCAAGCTGTAAACTTCGCGCAGGAAAACCTAACATTAGTGTTAGGGGAAAATTTAGATCAAGGTGGGGACGACAGTGGAAGTCGTAATGGTACTGGTAAAACTACTATCGTCAATGCGCTAAGTTATAGTTTGTTTGGTAACGCATTAACTAACATTAAAAAAGATAATCTTATTAACAAGATTAACAATAAGGGCATGTTAGTTACACTAGCGTTTGAAAAAGACGGCACTAATTATCGAATTGAACGTGGGCGGAAACCTAACGTATTAAAGTTCTATGTAAACGATCAAGAGCAGGAAACTGACGAGTCAGACGATGCGCAGGGCGATATGCGTGAAACACAAAAAGATCTTGACGAATTGTTAGAAATGTCGCATGATATGTTCAAGCATATTGTAGCATTAAACACGTACACCGAGCCGTTTTTAAGTATGCGGGCTAACGATCAACGGGTTATTATTGAGCAGTTACTAGGTGTTACATTGCTATCTGAAAAAGCAGAAACACTTAAAGAAATGATCAAGTCTACTAAAGATGATATCTATCAAAAGAACGCAGATTTAGAAGCCGCAAAGAAAAGTAATGAAAAAATTCAAGTAAGCATTGACGGATTGTTAACTAGACAAAGCGCATGGAATACTCAGCACGAAACTGAATTAGAAAAAATTGGGCGGGCTATTATTGAATTAGAAGGTGTCGACATCGACTCTGAACTCACTAAACATGCCGAACTAAAAGTGTACGAAGAACGTACTACCAAGCTCAAGAGTCTGAACAAGGAGCGGGCAACTTTAGATAGCGCGACAGCGCAAGCGGAGCGAAGCGTAAAAAAGTACGCAAGTGAGCTTGCTAAGTTGAAAGACAAAAAGTGCCACGCTTGTGAACAAGACCTTCATGATCACAAACATGAAGAAATGTCTGCTGAAGCTAACACGCACTTAGACGAAGCACAAAAATATTTTGATAAAGTTGGAAAAGATCTAGCTAAAATTAACAAAGAAATTGCCGCACTAGGTGAGCAAACTCCTCGTCCAGATACCTACTACGACTCTGTTGAGCAGGCACTAAAGCATCAGAATAACTTGAAAACCTTAGAAACTCAACTACAGATCAAAGCAGGAGAAAGTGATCCGTATCAAGAACAAATTGATGAGCTAACTGATACTGCTCTACAAGAAATCAACTGGGACACTATCAATGAACTTAGCACATTAAAGGACCATCAAGAGTTCCTGCTCAAGTTATTGACCAGTAAGGATAGCTTTATCCGTAAGAAGATTATTGATCAAAATTTAGCCTACTTAAACAACCGTCTTACTTACTATCTTGACAAGATGGGATTGCCACATACTGTTAGTTTCTTAAACGATCTTAACGTTGAAATTACACAATTGGGACAAGATCTTGACTTTGACAACTTGTCTCGCGGTGAACGTACTAGATTGATTTTATCGTTATCGTTAGCGTTCCGCGATGTGTGGGAAAGTTTATACCAGCAGATTAATCTGCTGTTTGTAGACGAGCTTATTGACAACGGACTAGACGCAAGTGGTGTAGAGGGCGCATTGAGTATACTGAAGAAAACTAGCCGTGAACGTAAAAAGAACGTATTTTTGATCAGTCACAAAGACGAACTTATTGGGCGTGTTAACAACGTGCTACGTGTTATTAAAGAAAACGGATTTACCAGTTATGCTAATGATTTAGAGGTTACTGAGTAATGGACAAAGACGAACAGCTACATGATGAACTCATGGCAGCTTTTCGCGAGTATTTTAAGGCAAATCAAAAATGGCTCAACGAAAACACCAAGCGAGCTGGTATGGATGTTCGCTGGTGGTTAAGTGAAATTAGGCGCATCTGCTCTGCTCGTCGTGTAAAAATACAGGAATGGCGAGAGTGGAAAAATGAAGATATGAAACAGATCAAGGCAAAACGCAAGGCAAACCAGAATCAAGACAAAGGCACACCCAGTGACACTAATTAGTGCATGTCATGGACTTATCAAAATGAAATCATTGAAACACTCCCCGAGGAGTGCATAGGTTTTGTATACTTGATAACAAACGACATCTCTGGCAAAAAGTATATAGGCAAAAAATTAGCCAAGTTCGCAAAAACTACCTATAAAGTAGTCAAGCTAAAGAACGGAACTAAGAAAAAGAAGAAAATTCGTAGCAAAGTTGACAGCGACTGGAAAGAGTATTATGGCTCCAGCGATGCGTTGACCAAAGACGTAACTACACTAGGCAAAGAAAACTTCAGTAGAGAAATCCTATATTACTGTACATCCAAGGCGCAATGCTCTTACATCGAGGCCAGAGAACAATTTTCCCGCAAAGTTTTAGAAAGTAATGACTATTATAACGGACATATTAGTGTTCGTGTACATGGTTCGCATATACTCAAAGGCTAACAATTCAGGCTGTTTAACTGCCAAATAAGCCCGCACCGGCGATTAATTTGTGCCCCGAATCCGTTCTGATGTGTGACGGCAGGGTATTCTGAGTGGCAGCAGAGACGTAAATCACTATCCTTTACAGGACGACGATGGAATATGCCTACATACAATCCGTTTGATTTATAAGAGAAAATTTTAACAAGGCTAAAAGAGGGAGAAATACCCACGGCTTATCGCATGTTAACGTATGCTTTGAGACCCGCCGTTGTATAAAGACTCAGCTCGTGGTACCGGACAACCGCCACTGTAATGCTGTAACGTTAAGTGAACTGATCAACTCAGATAATGTTCATTTTTTGCCCGCCAGGGCAAAGTGTGACTGAACAATCTAGATAATATTTACAGTGCTTCGCACTTAATAGTTCTTATAAAAAAGAAACAATATGTGTTAGAGCGATAGCGATAACACAGAAGAACGTTAGTTCTTCTTCATAAGGTTGATAAATATCACATAGAGGATATACAAATGAAGATTTACGACATAATTAGCGAGGATGCAGTTCAAGAAGGTGCTGTTGATCTATTAAAGCTGGCGGGTAGGGGTATTGCTTCCGGAGCTAAATGGGTAGCGCAAACTGGATCACGCAGAGACCTAGTTAATATGATGTCACAAAATAGTCAGATCATCCGTAACACACTACGTGGAACTCAGCCCACTGTTGCTCAAATTGAAGCAACATATGGCCCACGTGCCGCAGAGATATATTCTAAAGATCCTAACTTCATGGCCAAAGTTCTTAAGCAATTTCACGCTGATAGACTTGCAAAACGAGGCCCACCACCACCTCCGCCGGGACCAACTCCGCCAGGACCGACTCCACCGATACTTCCTGCTGCAACATCTTTAATAAGTAAAATTCCAGTAACTGGACTAGTGGCCAAGGCTATTTCTGTATATGGAATTTATGATATGGTTCAAGACTACAACAAAGGTATGGATTATTTTGATGAGCAATTAAAAAACGGAATGTCTCAAGAAAAATACAATGCTGGTGTTGCTCATTTAAAATCAACATTAGTATTTCAAATTGCCGCTTTTGGGCCTATATTTTCTATATTAAAACATTCAACCGGATGGACTGCCCTGGGAGCAATGCTTAGGGGTAGTGGGTCTTCATTCGCGCAAAAACTTGGTGCCAATATGGGATCAATGAGTTCAGTTGCCCGTGCAGCACTTATCTCATCATTAAATACTAAAGAAGCTAGAGAACTTTGGTCTGATATGTGGGCAGGTAGTATGATGGACACTGTTGGAAGAATGACATACGATGGTGTTACTAGTTTATTTAAAGCGGCTGAAACAAAAGCTAGAGAAAAAATTACCGGACAGCCGGCTGACACAACTAGTGATCCTGCAGCTCCAGCAGAAAAAGATGCAACGTCAACTGCTAAACCAGAAACACCTGCTAGTACGAACACATCACCTTATAAATCAGAAGTACCTAGTACTTCAACTTATAAAGGTAATCCAATGTTTAAAGGCATTAATTAAACAAACGGTTGTTGCATTACTTTAGATAATTCCATATTATCTGAAATAATTTTATACATTAGTGTTCGGTCTTCATAGCTGTAGGTATGCATTAGATCATTAATACTAACGCCACCTCGCATATACCAACTAATTCTAAACAATTCTTCTTTAAAGTCGATTGCTTCTTTATCAAGCCTAACTAGATACTCTTCAATTTCCTGGGTGGATAATCTAGTTAGGCTGTTGCGAAAAAAGATGAATGATCTAACGCAACACGAAGTGTGTTTTCCTTACCACAACTTTCACACTGCGCTAGTTGCGGAGGAGTTTCCCATAGTTGTGTGTTCTTATCAATGTGGACTTTAATCTGATCAAACGTGGATTTTTCAGTATTAACTAACCACTCATTAATAAATGCTCGTTCATTAACAATAGTAGATCCTACTTCAATAGCAGTGATGTTAGCTGAATATACTTCTACTTGTAAAGATCCGTATGCTTCATATAATCTTGACATTTCTTTAGATTTTTCAACACTATCTTCAATAGTAGCCGCTGATTCTAATTTTTGTCGTAATTCAAAATTACGTTGACTAAATTCTGTAACTTCTTTATAGCACAACGGTCTCAATTTTACAACTACATCTTTTAATACAGCACGGCTATCAAAAGTAATATGATTATAGTAATCAATAATTTTTGAAAGTTCAAGATCATATTCATTTTCTGTTTGACAATGCTCACATGTATGGCCAACCGTAATAGAATTAGTATAGGTAGCAATACGTATAGCCGCTAATATTAATTCTAAATCTAAGTTACTAACTGTCCACCCGTCGGTAATCGATGGGCAACAACTTTCAATGACTTTAACGGTACTTTCGCCAGTGAGTAACGCATCTGGAGTTTTTATTAGTATTTCGTCCATGCCATTCATACCGTATACTGGCAACTTAGTAACATCCCCGGTAATTTCTCCGGGATTATTGTACTGACCTTTACTGGGTAAATTAATAAAGATTTTAGGTTGACGAAAGAACTTCTGTAGTGGATTATTGGCCATATTTGACTCCGGATAAATATATCATATAGTATTTATATACGCATATTTTTAGGAAAATATAATGGTAACAAAAGTTGCTGACATGACGGTTGACGAATTCTCGGAATCTATTGCTAAAGCAATAGGCGGAAAAGGTGGATCTCCTACTCCCACTCCTTCTGCTACACCAGCGGCCACTACATTTGGCTTTACAGCCGGCTGGGACAAAGCACTTGCGGAAGGCATAACCGGTGTTAGTAAACTTGGCAGTTCAAGCTCAGCCACTGCTAGTGCTGTTGGGTTAGTTGGAGCGGCACTAGGAAAACTACCAATTGGCGCAAACAGCGCGGTGGCAGCGTTTGGAGCTGTAGATAAAGTTGTAACAGGGTCAGTTGACAGTTATCAAAAGCAATTAAATGCTGGTACTGCTTTTACTGGTGGCCTGCTAGACATGGAAAAAACTCGTGCTCGAAGTGGATTATCACAAGAGCAGTTTGCTAAACAGCAAGAGGATATGGCTAAGAACTTGATTAGCGTTAGCGGCCAAAGTGGCGAAGCTATGAAAAAGTTAACCAGCTTCCAGGACGAGTTTAAAAAGACAGATGTTGCTAAACAACTACAATCGACATTTGGTCTATCATCGGAACAGCTGGCTACCTATACTAATACTTGGATTACGCAAAACGGAAATATAGACTTAAACGATAAAAAAGCAAAAGATGCTGCACTAAGATCTCTTGAGAAAATGACGGAAAGTACTATTCAGCAAAGTCAAGCAACAGGCCAAAGTACAGATGTAATTAACAAGCAAAATCGTGCGATGAATGAAAGTCTTCAAATGCAGCTAATGCGTTTGGAAGGTGATGAAAAACAAAATGAAGCACTAAGTGATCTCATGCCCCAGTTAGTTGGGCTTGGTCCAGCATTACAGAATCTTGCGCTTGAAGCGGCATCTGATATGGGTGTTACTGGCGATAAAGCAGCCATGACTCAGGGCGCCCTAGGATCGCAAGGTGTCGAGTTTAGTGACGCTATTAGAAACTTAAAAGATGTAACTGAACGTGGCGGGTCACCAGAAGAGAAAAAGGCAGCAGAAATGCGTCTTGAAACGGCAAAGATGGAAGTTAACACTTTGATGCGTTCAAGAGAATTTACGCAGATGGCAGAAGTTGAACGCAGAGGCGGACCATCCGGTACTAACGGAGCAATGTTAGAACTAATGAAAGAAAGGATGCCAAACTTACAAAAAGAAAAAGCACAATCTATTGATCTTCAACGTCAAGGTTTATCAGGCGATCCTCAGCAAGTAGCGGCATACAGTAAAGAACAAACAAATAGAGCCATAGCAGGTGTTGATGCTAATGGTAATAGACGAGCCGGTGATGAAGCATTGGCCGCAGGTAATCAAGCAAATACTCGAGTTAGAGACGAGATGATCAACGCCGAAGTTAAAGCTATTGGCGGAGTTATCAAAGGATTAGATAATTTTGCTAGCAAGTTAAATGAAGTATCAGGAAAAGTCGGCGGCGGTAGATACACATCAGGAGACATTGCAGGTAATCCTGCTACCGGACAAAAACCATTAGGCCAACAGCAAACAGAAAACACTCCGAGGGTTCCGAACTTATATCCACCAAAGCGTCATACTGGAACCGAAGGTGAAATTAATTCAAGATTTGAACCAAAAGATGCAATACTGAGTATTTCCAAAGGTGAGAATGTATTAGATCCGTCAAAGGCTAAAAAATATGATGCTATTGGCGGTGAAGCAGGCTTAGACAAAATGATGGCTGGAATGAAACCGCCAGCTATTGATGTTAAATCATTAACTGGAGGAATGGATCCAAGTAAGATGTTTGGGGACATGCAGAAGCAAATGACACCTATGATGGAAAACATGCAGAAGCAAATGAGTCCTATGATGGAAAACATGCAGAAGCAAATGACACCTATGATGGGCGACATGCAAAAGCAGATGTCTAGTACGTTTAGCAATATGAAGATGCCAAGCGGCTTTGATGATAAGAAACTTACCAGCATGATTGGTAATATTAAACAGCCTGATCCGGGACAGTTGGCCAATATGGCTAAGTCTATGATACCACCAGCTGACAATTCAGCGGCATCAGCATCGAGAGATATGATTAGTAACTTAAAAAATGCTACATCCTCTATGGCTCAATCGTCCAAACCTCCTGAATCAGCGGCACCAACATCGGTAACCACAGAAGAACCAACTAATATTGCTCCACCAGTAGCTACAGATTCATTCAATAGTGACGTACTAAATGCTTTAAATAACTTAAATAAGCTAACAGCACAAAGTCTTGATGCGCTTGTTCGAACCGCAGGTCACGCTGAAAAGACAGCAGGTGGCATTGACGGGTTAAGTGGCAATAGATTTGGCTAAAGGATAAATGAATGAGTTGGAAAAAGTATTTTACGCCAGTACCAGTAGGGTCTTCTTTAAGTCCAATCTCTGGTTCTGAAAATAACAGCAAAGCTGGGCCTGCTAAATCAAACTATAGTAGCTATCTTCCCGATGTTTATTCAGGTAGCCCTAATCGTATTGAACGTTATCAGCAGTACGAAGTAATGGATAGTGATCCGGAAGTTAATGCGGCCCTAGATATTCTAGCTGAATTCTGTACACAAAAATTAAAAGACGGTAAAACTCCATTTAGTGTCAGCTGGAGACATCGTGCTACTAATGCCGAAATACGTATTCTAGCCGAATACATGCAACAGTGGACTAAAATACAACTCTTTGACACACGTATCTTCCGTATTATGCGTAACACATTCAAATACGGTGATGCTTTCTTTATTCGTGATCCAGAAACTCAAAAATGGTCTTACGTTGATCCAAGTAAAATTGTTAAAATCATTGTAAACGAAAGTAATGGTAAAAGCCCCGAGCAATATGTTATTAAAGATCTAGCACCTAACTTTGAAAATTTAGTTGCTACACAAATTACTCCTAATATTAATCCACGTCAATCAGGTGGCGGCATCACTAGCGGAGCAGGATATCTTGGCCAACAAGGCGCACAAAAAGGGTCAAGCGGCCCTTATCCTAGCAGTTCTAGTGGTAGTCGCTTTGGTACAACCGAAACTGAACACGCAATTGATGCTGAACATATTGTACATTTAAGTTTAAGCGAAGGTTTAGACAATAACTTTCCATTTGGCAACAGCTTATTGGAGAACATCTTTAAAGTTTATAAACAAAAAGAACTATTAGAAGATGCTATTTTAATCTATCGTATACAACGTGCTCCAGAAAGACGTGTATTCCACATTGACGTGGGCAACATGCCAAGCCATTTAGCTATGGCATTTGTAGAACGTGTTAAGAATGAAATACATCAAAGACGTATTCCAAGCCAAAGTGGTGGTGGACAAAACGTTATTGACTCAGCATATAACCCTTTAAGTATTAACGAAGACTATTTCTTTCCGCAAACAGCAGAAGGTCGTGGTTCAAAAGTAGAAACACTGCCAGGCGGAACCAATTTAGGTGAAATTGATGACTTAAAGTACTTTACTAACAAGTTATTCCGTGGTCTGCGCATTCCAAGTTCCTATCTGCCAACAGGCGCAGACGACTCGCAAGCGTCATATAATGACGGCCGAGTAGGTACAGCATATATTCAAGAACTACGCTTTAACAAGTACTGTGAACGCTTACAAAGTCTTGTAACATCAGTGTTTGATGAAGAATTTAAAATGTATATGAGCGCAAAAGGCTTAAACATTGATTCAAGTTTGTTTGAATTGAAGTTTAATCCACCTTTAAACTTCGCAAGTACACGTCAAAGTGCGCTTGATGGTGAACGTATCAACACATTTAATACCATTCAAGCAGTGCCTTACATGTCAAAACGCTTTGCGTTGAAACGATTCTTAGGTCTAACAGACGAAGAAGTAGCAGAAAATGAACGCATGTGGGGCGAAGAAAGCGGAAAAGGCCAACCTACATACACCGATGCCGCTGGAGAATTACGTTCAGCAGGACTAAGTGCCGCAGGTATTGAAGGTGACTTGGGTATGTCAGGAGATTTAACAGCACCTGACGGTATGGAAGGCGATATAGACGGAGCAGACGCCGCTGGCGGAATGGCTCCAGCAGTGGCTCCAGGCCCTGCTACACCACCTGCCGCATAAATACATCATGATCCTTAGAGAATTATTTTATATTGACCCTGATACTAGACATACCGCTAACGACATGCGGTATGATCCTAAACGCGACTCAGGTGTAGTTAAGAGAAGTGATACTCGTAAAACTAGATTGACACTACGTCAAATAAACCAACTTCGCAAATCAAGCGAAGCACACATCTTAGAACAAGAAACAGAATTAAGTTTTATTAACACAATGTATGCAACGCCGGCACCGGCGGCATAAATAACTCGATTTAATAAAAACTAGTCGTTTTTAGGCTATATCGTACCGCTTTTGTAATTAAAGTGTAAATATAATACAGCCTTGTATAACCATCATTCACAGGAGATCTAACAATGACTGACCGTACCCAATTTGAAGCCATGCTTGAGGCATTGATCAATGAAGATCAAGAAACAGCAAAAGAAATTTTCCACAATATCGTAGTAGCAAAATCACGCGAAATCTATGAAGAACTTTTAGAAAGTGACTTTATGGAAGACGAAAAAGAAAAGAACCCGTTTAGTGATGACGAAGACGAACAAAAAGATGAGTCAATGGATGACGAAGAAGATACAGAAGCAAATCCATTTGGTGCTGATGATTCTGAAGATGACGCAGAAGCTGATGACGCAGAAGGCGAAGAAGATGACATGGACGCCGACAGCGAAGAAGACCCATTCGGCGGAGAAGATGACGCAGAAGGCGGTGACATGGAAGACCGTGTTATGGACCTAGAAGACGCATTAGACGAATTAAAAGCTGAATTTGAACAGTTAATGGCTGACGAAGAAGGTGACGACATGGGCGGTGACGACATGGGCGGAATGGACGACATGGGCGGAATGGACGACATGGGCGGCGACGAACTAGATAGCGAAGAAGATCCAATGGCTATGATGGAATACACAAAGAAAGTTGGTCTTCCAAAACACGGCGACAACGGTGCTAACGCACGTTCAATCGTGGCTAAGCCAAACAGAATGGGTGGCACAAGTGCTAACATTGCTAAGTCATTCTCAACAGAGAAAGGCGGCACTGAAGGTGGTTTAGCAAGTCCTAAATCAGGTGACTTGACAAGCGGCTTAGGCAAGATCCACAACCGTAAAGACTCAAACGCAGGCAAGACAGCGTTCAAGAAAAGTGAACCAGGTCATGGTGCTGAGAAAAAAGGTAAGGGCGAAGTAGGCGGCGTTGATAAGAGAAGTCTTATTGGCGGGCGCAATTAATTAGAAGATGACATTGAAAAATATGTTATATCTCCGAGAGAATCTCAGTTTCAACGAAGCAAAAATGATCGTTGAGTCTGATGACAAAGACGGGAAGAGCTTATACATGTCCGGGATTTGTATCCAGGGCGGTATACGTAACGCTAACCAGCGTGTCTACCCTGTGAATGAGATTGGCAAGGCTGTCAAAACCCTAAACGATCAGATTCAAAACGGTTATTCAGTTCTCGGAGAAGTAGATCATCCAGATGATCTAAAAATTAACCTGGACCGAGTCAGCCACATGATAACAAATATGTGGATGGACGGCCCTAACGGTTACGGGAAGTTGAAAATACTTCCTACCCCAATGGGACAACTAATTCGCACAATGCTGGAAAGCGGAGTGAAATTAGGAGTTAGCAGTCGCGGATCCGGAAACGTCAAAGATGACGGCTCCGGTGAAGTATCGGATTTTGAGATTATCACAGTAGATATGGTAGCTCAACCCAGTGCGCCTGGCGCATACCCAACACCAATTTATGAACACCTGATGAATAGTCGCGGTGGATTAAATGCCTTACGCATAGCGCAAGAGGTGAAAGGTGATCCTAAGGCACAGAAATATCTCAAAGAGAGCTTATTAAATATAATAAGCAAACTCCAATAATAAGGAGAATCACATGTTGGATGCACTAAAATCGTTATTTGAGAACAATGTGATTTCAGAAGAGATCAAAGAGTCAATTGAAACCGCTTTCGAGGGTCGTATCAACGAAGCTCGTGAACAAGTGGCTGTTCAATTACGCGAAGAATTTGCTCAGAAGTACGAGCATGACAAGAACACTATGATTGAAGCTGTTGATCGCATGATCACAGACCAATTAGCTAGTGAACTTGTTGAATTTGCTGACGACCGCAAGCAATTAGCCGAAATGAAAGTCAAGTATGCTAAGAAGATGAAGACAGAAAGCGCAGTTATGAAGCAATTCGTAACACGTCAACTAGCTTCTGAAGTATCTGAGTTACATGAAGATCAAAAGGCAATGGCTAGCAAGTTTGGTAAATTAGAACAATTCGTAGTAGAAGCTCTTGCTCAAGAAATTACAGAATTTTACAAAGACAAACAAGACTTGGCTCACACCAAAGTTCGTTTAGTTCGTGAAGGTCGCGAACAACTTAAGAAAGTTAAACACCAGTTTGTAGAACGTGCAGCAGGAATGGTTGATCGTGTTGTTAGTGAAAGCCTAAACGCTGAACTATCATCATTGAAAGAAGACATTGATGCCGCTCGTAGAAACGACTTCGGTCGTAAGTTATTCGAAGCTTTTGCTTCTGAATATCAAACTAGTTACCTTTCTGAGAAATCAGAAACTGCAAAATTACTCAAGGTCATAGACATGAAAGAGTTAGCAATTGCTGAAGCCGCGCAAGCTGCCGCAGACGCTGTTGCTCTAGTAGAAAGTAAACAAGCAGAAATTGTGTCTTTGAAAGAAGCACAGACAAGAAAACAAATCATGAGTGAATTACTTGCTCCTCTAAACACAGAGCAACGTGATATCATGGGTGAATTAATGGAGAGTGTAAAGACTACTAAACTTAACGAAAGTTTTGAGAAGTATCTTCCATCAGTTATTTCTGGTGGTAAAGCTCCGCAGAAGAAACAGGCACTAGTAGAGGCTAAAGAAATTACCGGAAACAAAGTTTCCAACAGCAACCGTAGCAGCGAGGTAGACAACAATATCGTTGATATCCGTCGCCTAGCTGGACTAAAATTTTAAGGAGAAATTAAATGTCAGAACTACTTAATGGCCGTTGGGCAGAAACTAAAGAAGCCCTATTAGAAGGCTTATCAGGCACTAAAAAATCAGTAATGGGTGTTACACTTGACAATACTCGCAAGTATTTGATGGAATCCCCAACTGCTGGTGCCACTTCTGCCGGCAACGTCGCAACACTAAATCGCGTGATTCTTCCAGTAATCCGTCGCGTTATGCCAACCGTTATCGCTAACGAGTTAGTTGGTGTACAACCAATGACTGGACCAGTTGGCCAAATCCATACTCTACGTGTTCGTTACGCAGACAATGGCAATGGCGTTGTAGCTGGTGAAGAGGCTCTAAGCCCATTCAAAATTGCTGAAAGTTACTCAGGTAACAACGCAGATCCAGCGAAAGCCGCTTCTACAGCAACTCTTGAAGGTGCTGCAGGTAAGCGTATGTCAATTCAGATCTTGAAACAGACTGTTGAAGCCAAGACACGTAAGTTAAGTGCTCGTTGGACTTTCGAAGCTGCACAAGATGCTCAAGCTCAGCAAGGTATTGATATCGAAGCTGAAGTTATGGCTGCATTGGCACAAGAAATCACAGCTGAAATCGACCAAGAAATTCTTGCTTCATTAGCAAGTTTAGCTGGTTCAGCAACAGAAGTTTATGACCAAGCAAACGTTAGCGGTACAGCTACATTCGTTGGTGACGAGCATGCCGCATTGGCAGTTCAAATCAACCGTGTATCTAACTTAATCGCTCAGCGTACACGTCGTGGTGCTGGTAACTGGGCAGTAGTAAGTCCATTTGCTTTAACCATTCTACAATCTGCTACTACAAGCGCATTTGCTCGTACAACAGAAGGTACATTCGAAGCTCCTACAAACACTAAGTTTGTTGGTACATTGAACTCAGCAATGAAGATCTATGTAAACAGCTACGCAAACGACAGTACAGACGTATTGATCGGTTACAAAGGTTCATCAGAGTCTGATGCGGCAGCATTCTATTGCCCATACATTCCATTGATGAGCAGTGGTGTTGTTTTAGATCCATCAACATTCGAACCAGTCGTATCATTCATGACACGTTATGGTTATGTTGAGTTATCAAATACAGCTTCTTCTTTAGGTAATGCAGCTGACTACCTAGGTAAAGTTGGTCTAAGCACAACTTACGGAAACGTTAAGTTTAGCTAATCAACATACCGAGAGGTTGTTTATTACAAAGGGCTCTTCGGAGCCCTTTCTCTTGATCAGATAAATACTTTGTATGACTTACACAGGGTAAGTTTTATGCGGAAATCCAACCGCGTACGGCCTAAAACGCCATTATTTCTTAAGGAGAAAACAAAATGGGACGTCCTCTAAATAAAAAATATTTCGCTAACACAAACTATCAAGACTTTGGTACAGCAAACGTTGGCGGTGAATCAGTTGCCAGCGTAGCAGTTACTGGTACATTTGATGGCAAAACACCAGGTACATATGATATTCCAGCAAGTGTAATTAGTGCTCCACAAATTACCGGTGGCGCAAAACCAACAATGACTTTAACATATGTGACTGCTAGTACCGCTACAGTTGCAGTTGTTACAGCAGGTTCTGGTTATACCGGCACAGTAACAATCAGTGGCGCAGCCCTACAAGCATTAGGTGGCGCAGGTACAGGTACTATTGTACTAACAGCAACAATGACTACTGGTGCTACTGCTCGTCAAAACGGTATTCTAGTCGAAGCACAAATTGGAGCAGGTAGTGAAGTTACTACAGGTGACATTATTAAACAGTCTAGCGCAAGACGTTATAAAGTTCAAACAAGTGACGGCATCGCAGTATGTAAGTTAGTTACTACATCAGATCTTGGCGAAAACGAAATGAGTATTACAGCTACTGACAGTGTAGGCGGAACTTACTTTGTTAAGAAACTAACAGCACATAAAGTTACACTTGTTCCTATTGACGGCACACAGTTTGACAGCGGTGAAACTGCTAAGTGGTCGTTCACTACAACAGTAGTAAACTCACAAGTTACTATTGCCAACCAATAATATAAGGGACTTCGGTCCCCTATTAAGGATAACACATGTCAAGAGTTTTAAAAGTTAGCAATAGTGATTATAGAATTAAAGTAAAAGACACTGGATCAATTACTTTAGATACTGGCACGGCTGTAGGCACGGTATACGTAACTGGTAACTTAGTTGTTAAAGGTGAAACGACCACAATTAATACTTCACAAACTACTATTGAAGATAGAATTATTACTTTAAACAAAAGTACTGACAATGATGCTCAAAATCTTGCTGCCGGTATTCTTGACATCGGCGGCCTCCGTCAGTCGGGTATTGAAATTAATCGAGGAACTAGTTCAAAAGCACAATTATTGTTTGATGAAAATGTAAGTCACTATGATCCAATATTAACAACTAGTATACCTGGAACGTTTATTATTAGAACAGCTGACGGAATTTTAAGCGGGTTACGCCTAGCAAGTATTAGTCCTCCGGATTCTTATGACATGGTGTTCGATATGAACAACAGTCTTACAAAATTAAAGATTGTTAATATTACTCCAGCTAACTATGTTTCGTTACTGGACAACACTATTCCGTTAAGCCCTGACACCCCTGAAGACAATTTTATTCCAAATAAAAAATACGTAACTAGTTATGTTTCTGCCACTGGCGGCACTGCTAACGTAGATAATTTTCACTATCTTAGCAACCCTAGTTCTACTAGAGGTCAAGCGTATTCTAATTATATCAAGTTTACAGTATTGAGTCAAGAGCGAGCAAAAATTACGCCAACTGGACTAGTAGTTGACAATATTACATTATATCAAGATACAATATCAAATACTAGCGCATTAAATAATCTAGTGTTAACTAGTACAACAAATCAAATTAATGTTGATTCTATTGTAAATCTTAAACAACAAGCAAGTGATCCTAGCTCAGTAAGTAGCTACGGATTAGTCTACGCAAAAGATCCGGGAACTGGCATCGGAACTCCGGGTAAAACAGGATTATACTTCGTAAATAGTTTAACATCAGATGAATTAATCAGTAAGAACAGAGCAGTATTGCTTAGTATCTTACTATAAGGAAAAATATTATGGCATTGACAGCAACAGCAATTACAGTAACAGCACTAACCAGCGGCGGCGGAGCAAATGGTACACCTATCTATACTAGTAGTGGCAATAATGCTATTACTAGTATGATTGCGTGTAACAATAGTACTGGCGCAATTAATCTTTCGTTGTTTGCTGTACCAAACGGAAAAACTGCTTACGCAAATCCAGAGTGTACTATTGTTAGTGTGTTATCAATCCCAGCTGGCGAAACTGTTAGCTTTGATCAAGAAAAATTAGTATTAGGTAACAACGATATAATTTGCGCAATAGCAAGTTCAACATATTCAGGAACAGGTATTAGCGTAGTAGTAAGCACATTACCGGTATAAGCTATGAGATTTTTAAAAACTTTAACACTAAATCGCAGATCAATATATGATCCTCGTGCGGCAGTAGATGTTAATAATACATTTACAGTGGCTACAACAACTGATATGATATTGCCTAAGAGTAATAGTTCATTAGCCGCGGTTCAAGTAGAAGGCATGATACGCTATAATACAACTACTTATGAAATTGAAGTGTTCTCAGGCAATCCAGCTAGTTGGAGAACCCTGCGATATAAAGAAGCAACTGGCATTGATAGAGAAACTTACGTCGGCGATAACGCTACTCAGGTGTATGGTCCGTTGGCACCACAGCCTCCGACTACTGTAGAGAATGGAAAAACTTGGACCGGTGATAATTTAATCGTTATAGTGGGTAACGTTTTTCAAACATGGAGTGATAATTACTTCATTAAAACTGGTGTACAACTTGGAGCACCTTACGACACAGGGCCTAACGCTGCCAAATTTTACATTCAATTTACATCAACAACTCCGGGATTACTAACTCCTATCGTTATACTACATGGGTTCGATCAATAATCGAATTTAATAAAATATGTCACAAATAGGTCGAATTGGCGGTCCGGTACTTTCAGCAGACTTGCTAAGGGACGGTAGCGATCTAGCATTTGAAACAGACTTATTATACCTCTCAGTTGCGGATTTATCTAATCCGTTAAAAACTGTTGGACTTGGTATTAATAACAACAGTCCAAGTCAAAAATTACAAATCACCGGCACTAGTCACTTTGCCAAATCAGATCCACTGTTCCCTACTGACTGGATAATTGATACGCAAGCTGACCTTGCTGATTTATCGTTCCTTACATACAAGATTCAAAATACAGTTGGTGGTACTGGGGGCAGAATTTTCATTCAGCCAGACCAATCTGTAGATCCAAAGATTGTAACAAATGAAATACGCACAGCAAAACTAAAATTAGTTAATTCAAGTATCAGCACTCTGCTTGCTGACGACAACATTGAAATTACTGCTAACGGCCTTGGCCAAACTCAATTTTATACAACCACTGTTAATATTAATGGCAACCTAGCAGTTACTGGAAATTTACAATGGGACGGCAACACTATTACTATTGGTAGTGATGATACTGATCGAGTAATTTTTAATGCGGATATTAATAGTAATATTCTTCCTGATGTTAATAACTTATATACCTTAGGATCAACAACTAAAAAGTGGAATACCGTATATTCAACCAATATTAATACGTTAACCTTAGAAGCAGCCGCATTAACACTTAATGGCATCGACATGTTGTTGCCCCAAGGTAACACTATCTATGTTAGTGTAAACGGTAATGATACTAACAATGGTGTACATCTACATAACACATATAGAACAGTAAAACATGCGTTAAGTCAAGCAGTTGCTGGAGATAATATTGTAGTATTTCCTGGAACGTACATTGAAGATTTTCCTTTAACTGTTCCACAAGGTGTATCAGTAACCGGCACAGGTATCCGTGCAGTTACAATATATCCGTCAAGCGGAACAAACAGCAATGATGCGTTTTTACTAAACGGTGAAACTACCGTATCGCATTTAACAGTTGGCAGTTTTTTTTACAACAGTGTAAATGATACGGGTTACGGATTTAGATTAGCACCAAATTGTTTAGTAACAACTCGCAGTCCGTATGTTCAGAATATTTCAATTTTAAACAAAGGAACAGCAATTGACCTTCGAGATACAATTGATGGAGGTGAATTGGCAACCATAATTTTTGATCTTATTCTAGACGGTGGTGAAGTTCTTCCAGGATATATTGACAGCATTAATGGTGGCTTTGCTAATATTGATCCTGCTTTAGGATTTGCGTCAGGCGATGCTGGCCGCGGAGCACTAGTCGACGGATCAACAGTACATCCTGACAGTAAAGAAGCATCAATACTATTCCACAGCGTAACATTTATTGTACCAAACGCAAATGGGGTTACTGCCACTAACGGCGCAAGAGTAGAGTGGTTAAATTCGTTTACTTACTTTGCTAACAGGGGCATATATCTAACCGAAGGCACCGCAGGCTTTGCTAGTCTAAACACCCGCTTTGGCGCTGAGTTTCGAAGCATTGGCTCAGCAAACGTATATGGCACTTTTGGTGCAGTGGCAGATGGTGCTAGCACATTAGGGTACTTAGTTGGGCATAATTTTGCGTATATTGGCACAGGCGCTGATAGTCAGAACGATTACGATTTGGTTATACAGGCGAACGAAGTAGTTGCGATCAACGGCGGCCAATTGTACTATGATAGTATGGATCACAAAGGCGATTATCGTATTGGTGATATATTTTATGTAAATCAACAAACTGGCGCAATAACATTTAACGCACAAGCATTAGATTTTTCCGCAGGCGGCAGTATTGTTCTTGAAGGTGCCAGTGGACGAACAGAGATTACCGCTCAGTTAATATCAACAGGCAATATTGTAATACACGATAATAATATTGACTCAGTATTAGGCCCAGTTAATTTTTTAGCACAAACAGGCGTTACTACGTTAAACACTGATGTTACAGTAACTGGTTCATTAGGCGTAAGCGGAGATGTGTTAGTTAAAGGTAATGTATATCTAGGCAACGATCCGCTAGACACGGTAAGTGTTATTCCGTTATTAACTCAAACAATTAAACCTAATCTACATAATACATTTACATTAGGTACCGGCGGAGTTACGCCTAAAGTATGGAATACTGCGTATTTAACTTCTGTAAATGTTGATAACGTTACACAGTTAGCATCTAATACAATTACTACTCTTACCACTGACACTAACTTACAGTTAGTCGCATCTGGCACTGGAGTTATATCAGCGCCGTTAAAATCTGTAGACATTACAAACAATTTACAAGTTACTGGAACTACCACAGTTAACGGTATTACTAGCTTAAAGAATACAATAATCCGTAGCGAAACGTTAATACCAACTACTACACAGGTTAATCAAAACTTATCAGGCACAAGTGGCCCGACTGGATTTTTCTTCTACGGTTGGCAAATACTAAATCCTGGACAAACAGTACCTACGTTTGGTGTAATTCAACCGGGATGGACTGTGGTTGGGCAACCTACTTGGGTAGTCAGCACTGTAGGCGACGGCGTTACTAACTATGATATTACCATAACAGGTGGATCTTTTGCGTCAGGTGGCACATATTCGTTCACTGGTGATATTTTAACTTACGGTCCAAAAACATTAACACAAACTGGTAATTTGTTACAAACTGGCAGTACTAGTATCACTGGTAATATTACTAGTGTTAACAACATTACTGGGTATGATTACCTACAATCTTCACGCATTCAGATTAGCGGAAATTACATTAGTGCTATTGATTTAGACGCAGACATTAACTTTACAGCAGGTGGAAGTAATGGTGTTATACTTGATAGTCGTCTTAAAATCACTGACAACACCATTAGCAACGTATGGAGCGGAGCGACTACTAACGCACAAAAGAGTATATATTTTACTCCTAACGGCACTGGTAATGTAGTTATTAATTCTACAAAAGCAATACAGTTACCGACAAGTAATGACTCAAATAGGGTGTTAACAGCATTAGGTGAAGTTAGATTAAATTCAACAACATTAGTATTTGAAGGTAAAATTGCTGGCGGAATTATTCCTCTAAAAGGCATTTACGATTCTGATAGAAATACATATATAACGCCTGAACTAACGGTTGGCGCAAATGATAATACTTTAAGATTTTTTAACAACGGCACTCTTACTACTAGAATTAATACTACTGCCTTGTTGAATAATCTAATTCATATTGACAATATTCAACTAAGTGGAAATACTGTTAATAATCGTATCACAGGCGATGATCTAATATTTGCTCCTAACACTACCGGCGCAATCAATTTAAATAATCTATCGTTTCCAGAAAATACTATTAGAAACAATACAAACGGCGCCCTAACATTTAACAGCACCGGTGTTGGTTATGTAAAATTTGGCGGCACTTATGGTGTTGTAATTCCTACAGGAACAGGTAACCCTGCGTATGCTCCAGGCACTCCAGAAAATCAAAGACCAGTGACCGCAGAAATTGGTGAAGTGCGACATAACACTTCATTAAACTATATGGAAGTGTATAACGGTACAATCTGGATCCCTGCTGTAGGCACACTAGGCGCCGCACCGCTTGGCGAAGTCCTTGACATTATGGACTTCTGGAGCCTCATCCTCGGCTAAAAGCCAAAATCCACTAAATACTATTACTGTAAGAGTTGACCAAACTTTTACGATATTCGACTGTGGTAAACCCGCAATGCAAGGTGGTTATCCGTGAAACTCGGTGTATAAAGGAGCGCATATGGCTGTTGGTCGCATTTCAGGTCCGCTCTTAAAGTCCAATCTTCTTCGTGACGGAGTTGATTTAGCCTTTGAGACAGACCTACTCTATCTTGATGTTATTAATGGCCGCGTTGGTATAAACACTGGCACACCTGACTACGATTTAGACGTCAACGGAACAGTCCGCTCAACAAATGCTATAGTAGATACACAAACAACAATTGCTACTTTTACAGTAAGCGGCAATACAATAGCAAGTTCAAACTCAACTATTAACTTAGAACCAAGCGGAGCAAACGCTGTAGTTTATCAAGGTAAACTTCAAGTTAATAGTAACTTACAACTAACATCTAACGCAATTAGTACAACAGTTACCGATGCTGATTTAGCATTTAATACGCTAGGCACGGGTCAAGTAAATATTAACAGCAATACATTTATTGACGGTAATTTACACGTAACTGGTAATTTACAAGTTGACGGCGACTCTGCCGGACAGATTACAATTGGTGATGCTAATACAGACGCCGTTGATTTCAAAGCTGATGTTGCTAGTAACATTATTCCAGACAATCAATCTCCGTTATATACTCCGCTTTATAATTTAGGATCTACTTCTAAACGATGGGCAAATGTTTATACTACTGATATTCAGTCTACTAGCATTACTACTGCTGGCATTACAATTAATGGAATTAATTTAGAATTACCACAGGGCAATATCTATTATGTTGCTACTACAGGTAGCAACTCTAACGCAGGTGAACACGAAAATAATCCGGTACTTACTCTAAAATATGCGTTAAGTTTAGCAGGCACTGGCGACACTGTTTATATCTATCCTGGTGTATATACTGAAATATTTCCCTTAACTATTCCTGCTGGAGTAGCAGTTAAAGGCTCTGGAATCCGCGCTGTTACTATTCAACCTACTGTCGGAACGGTTGATAAAGATGCGTTCTTACTCAACGGCGAAACTACTATTGAAGATTTAACTGTTACTGGATTTAGATACAACGGTACAAATGATACCGGATATGGCTTCCGTTTTGCTACAGGATTTACAGTATCTACTCGTAGTCCCTACATTAAAAATATAACAGTATTAACTCGCGGTAGCGTGACAAGTCCAAGTGACCCGTATGGATTTGATCAAAATGACGCAGGTAAAGGGGTGTTTGCTGATGGTAGCGTAGCAACTGTTTTAAGTAAAGAAGCTAGTATACTATTCCACAGCGTTACATTTTTTACACCTAATCAAGAAACAGTTACAGCAACAAACGGTGTGCGCATCGAGTGGTTAAACTCATTTAGTTATTTTGCTGACAAAGGATTTAATTTATATTCAAGTGCTTCAGGGTTTGCCGGCGCAGGGTTAACACGACTACGTATTAATACTCGTGTTGGTACTTGGGCTGTTGGAAATACCTTAAGTTATTATGATACTGACGGTACAACACTTTTAGCCAGCGGCGTTATTGACAGTATTGACAGCAATTATGTTAATCTTACTGGGCGGTGTTTAGGCTTTGAAACATTAACAGACCGTATTGGCAAAACAGTATACCCGCAAGGCGATGCTAAGTTATCAACCGCACAGAAGAAATTTGGAACAGCAAGTTTAGTTTTAGATGGTGACGGCGACTATATTACTATAACGTCGCAACCAGATTTTGAATATGGTACTGGAGATTTTACCTTTGAGTTCTTTTGGAGGCCAACTGCTCTCGGAACTCAACAAATTTTATTAGACTGTAGAACTGCCAGTAACGATACAGCATTGTATTTAGAAATGAATACTGCTGGTAATATTCGATTATTTGTTAGCAACGCATATCGAATAACATCATCAGTAGCTTGTACAGCAGGCACATTTAATCACATAGCACTATTTAGAGTCGGTGGCGTCACTAAATTAGCAGTCAACGGGACGCTAACACCAACAACGTGGACAGACTCTACTAACTATCCAGCACGACCATTTAGAATGGGGGCTAGCTGGACCGGCGGAGCACCGAGTACAGGATACATTGATGAAGTTCGCGTGGTCAAAGGTGTAGCAAAATACACAACTTCAGTGACAGTTCCGACAAGCACATTGTTTAGTGACTTAGATACTGTAGTGTTATTACATTTTAATGGTACAAACAATAGTACAACATTTTTTGATGATGGCAATACGTATCAAGATTTAAGAACAAGCGACGGCGGAACAGCAACTATTATCAACTTTGCTGACTACGGCGACTTTGGAGTTGAAGTTCGATCAATTGGTTCAGCAAGTATCTATGGCGATTATGGTGTGTACGGTGACGGTATCGGAGTTATTGGCTATTTTGTAAGCCATAACGTTGCGTATGTAGGTGCTGGAAAATTAATAACTAACGATCCTAATGATCGAATTGCCGCTAACGAATTTGTACAATTAAACGGCGCAAAGATTTATCATACTGCGGTAGATAACGAAGGTAATTTTACAGTCGGTGATGGGTTTTCCGTTAATCAAAAAACAGGCGAAGTAGTATTCAACGGACAGCTTTTAACAATTACCAGTGCTACCGGTGTAATATTTACTGACGGTGTATATACTACAACAATTACTCCGTCAGATATCACAACTGGCAATATTAGAATTCACGATAATAATATTGACAGCTTAACTGGCGACATTATTGTAACGGCTGCCAGTGGCGCAATTAATTTACAAAATAATACTTTTGTTACAGGTAACTTAGACGTAACTGGTGATATAAATATTGGCGGCAATATACAAATTGGTGATCAGACCACTGACACTATTAGTTTTGTTGCCGGAATTAATAGTAACCTTGTACCTGCTACAACAGCATTTTATGATTTAGGTACTCCCAGCCTACGCTGGAACAACGCATATCTAAGCAGATTAGAAGTTGACGGCCTAGTTATTGACAGTAACACAATTAGCACCACTATTGGTAATGATAATTTAACCTTGTCAGCAAACGGCACTGGAAAGATTGTTGTTCCAAGTAATGATGTTGAGTTTGATCAAAACTTAACTGTTGGCAATGATTTAACAGTTACTACAGGAACAACCTACTTAAAAGATACTACAGTAGTTGGCACTATTACACAAACTGGCGATATTATTCAAACTGGTAATTTTACTTCTAGTGGCGATTTAGATATTACTGGACATATTACTAGTACTGGGTATTTGCAATTACCGCAAGTAAGAATTGAAAATAACGTAGTATCGACAACTGGAACAGATTTACAATTACAAGCTAATGGGTTAGGTAATGTAGTAATTGAAAATATCAAAGTTAGTGATAATAATATTCAAAGTATTTCTACTAACAGCGACATTATTCTTACTCCGCAAGGCACTGGCAATGTAATTATTAATAACACACAAAGTTTACAAATTCCAGTAGGTAACGGAACATCAGAAAGACCAGGCACACCGAATAGTGGTATGTTACGATTTAATACGGATTTAAATCGTTACGAAGGGTACAACGGTAGTTATTGGCAAACACTAAGCGGTGTTGAAGATACTGACGGCAACACAAAGATCATTGCTGAGGCAACTCCGGGCGCAAACGATAATACCTTATATTTTTATGCCGACGGCAGCTTAATGGTAACTATTGATAGTACTAAGTTGTTTGCTGAAAGAATTCAAACAAGCAATATAGATTTAAATGGCAGTACAATTACTAGTATTACCTCAGGGACAGATTTAAATTTAACAGCAACAGGAACTGGTGGTGTTAGATTAGGAAATTTAAGAATTTATAATAATTCTATTACTAACGTAGCAACAAATGCCGTTACAGAATTTACCAGCACTGGAACAGGGTATGTAAAATTTGCTGGAACAAACGGAGTAGTGATACCATCTGGCAACGGTTCTCTTGATCGACCACTTACTACTGAAATAGGTATGACTAGATTTAATACCACTGGACAACTTGTTGAAGTATTTGACGGTGTTACTTGGACTAGCGTAGCAGGTGCGTCTGGCGGTGTTACAACCATTGAAGCCAACAGCCTTGGAATCGCATCAGCATTGATATTTGGATAATAAATTATGGCAAACTTTTTTAGAACAACAGTAAGTAAAAACATTGGAACAACTCCTGTAGATTTAGTTGCAGGGGCTGCAAGTAGATTTACAATCATCGGTTGTAATCTCGCAAACACAAAAGATGAGGATGTGATTGTTGATATTAAAATAATAGACGACACCGCCGTTGAAGGGTATTACGTTAAACAATTAGTAATTGCGCCTTATACTAGTGCTAAAGTAGTAACTAATGGTGAGAAAATTATTCTTGCTGAAAATTGTACACTACGTATTGTTAGTGATACCGCAGCCAGCGTTGACGCAGTCATCAGCTATGCTGAGATTATATAAAGGAGATTAACATGGCAGATAATTATGAATTTGGAAGATCAGCAGACGACTTACTTGGCGGATCACCAAAATATTTTTACGCATTACGTAGAACTGACGACGGAGAAGTATATTTTGTTCGAGTCAATCAACTGAGCAGAGAAGATAGCGTACAAATTAACAACGACGGCACTGTTGACGGTGACTATCTTGAGTTTGAAGTAGGTGTAGATTTTTTTGAAGGACGCGATGTTACCCACGAATTGACATATGATAATTTAAAATATGAGCAAATGCGTTGGGACAACAGAAATTTATACTATTATATTGATGCGAACGGGCAATTGTGTGTAAGAACCGATACAAAATATCCGTACCCAGCCGGCATATAAATACACTAAGTTAAAAATATTGAGGTAGAAAATGGCAGAATTTAAATTAAACAGAATTAGATTTACTTGGAAATCAGACTGGGCAACCGCCACCGTCTATACTAAAGACGACATCGTTCGATACAGCGGAAAATCTTATGTATGTTTAGTAGGGCATACTTCCTCAGCTGATTTTAATACTGATTTAGAATTTATTAATACTGCGACGCAACCAGACCTTGCTGATCCAAAATGGGTATTATGGTTTGACGGATATGAGTGGAAGGGTGACTGGCAACGTAGTACGTTTTATGATCTAGGTGATTATGTTAGATATAACGGAATAGTTTATATCTGTAACGACAGCCATACTAGCGCATCAACAGTAGCACTAGGGCTAGAAATTGATCAAGGCAAGTGGACAGCTTATGCTATTTCTGAAAATTGGACAACTGATTGGACAACATCCCGTAGATATAAATTAAATGATCTTGTGCGCTATAGTGGTAGAATTTATAAATGTATAAATGGTCACACCAGCGCGGCGACATCTACGTTAGGATTAGAAGCAGACAGTGGTAACTGGACTTTACTAAGTTACGGATACGAGTGGAAGACCGACTGGGCTATTAGTACTAGATACAAAATTGGCGACATTGTTAGATATGGCGGAATTGTATATACTTGTACACTAAATCATACATCTGCTGCCACCCTTGCTACCGGGATTGATCCTGATATTAGTAAGTGGAGTGTATTACACAACGGTATAGAATACAAAACATACTGGACCGCAAGTACTCGATATAAATTAAATGACATTGTAAAATATGGTGCTGATCTATATATTTGTGTAACTTCACATACATCTGACATTGGATTTGACACTAATAACTTTTCTGTGTGGCTACCAGGATTAGAATTTGTTAACGCATGGGACGCTACAGTCTATTATATCAAAGGCGACATAGTTACCTATGGTGGTTACCAATACACTAGTAATACTACAAACAATATTGCAAATATTCCCTCAACAAGCACAGCAAATTGGACTCTACTTGTAAAGAATTATAATATTTGTAATGAATGGAACGCCGGTGTTGCGTATAGAACTGGCGACCTAGTAAGACGTGGCGGCTATTTGTATGTTGCGGTTGCCGACAGTATAAATCAAGACACATTAAATAATGCCACGTTCTGGGAAATTGTTATTCCAAGTATGAAGTGGATGAATCGTTGGGTAATTAGTACAACGTTCACTATCGGCGATGTGGTAACGTATTATTCAACAGCATACATTTGTACAAACACTCACCTGTCAGCACTTCCGCCTACAACTCCTAATGGTAACTGGGACATCTATATTAGAGGCGAGCAGTTTGAAACTTTGCAATCACAAGGTGATATACAATCGTTTGATCAGGGTGTTCCGGCTGCTATTCCAATTGGCGTAGACGGCGCTTTATTAAAAGCAAAAATTTCGTCAAGCACTTCACTATCTGTCCCAGCATGGGACAGTTGGGGGATCATTGGAAAAGTTTATTATGTCTCCCCAACAGGAACCGACCGACCAGATTACGGATTAACAATTCAAACAGCATGGAAAACGGTCAAGTATGCGTGTGAGCAGGGCGGCGGCTCTCCGGCTCCTGGTGAGCCAAACGGTCCACTAGTGGGCCCGGCAACTATTAATATTAAAACTGGTACTTACAATGAAACACTACCGATTAAAATTCCAGCAGGTGTTGCCTTAGTAGGTGACGAGTTACGAGGCACAGTTATTCAACCAGCAGTTATTATTAATTGTGTTGCTACAGCCTCAAGTTCGACTACTAATAGAATCACTGTAAATACCACAGTTGGAATTACACCAAATATAAACATACAAGTAGTAACGCCTACAATTATTACCACAGCCACATCAACATCGGCAGCTGGTAATAAAATTACGTTAGGCTTTACTATTGGAGCATATATTAATATGCCAGTAGTGTTTACTGGTCCATCGTCTTTTGGAAATATTGTAGCAGGAACAACGTACTATATACAATCATACGATTCTGTAACTGCAACAATCACAGTAAGTGCCGCGTACGGCAGCTCAATAATTGTTACTCAAATTGACGCCGCAGGCGCAATGACAGCAACGCTTGGCGGATTTGCAGGTCTTGACTCCGGACGAACATATTATGTAATCGGCTCGTCAATCACACCGACAACATTTCAAGTATCATTTACCTCAAATGGTACTATTCCACTAACCTTAACAGATACTGTAGATCAATCAGCGGCAATATACGGCGGTGACGCAATTAAAGATATGTTTTACGTTCGTAACGCTTGCGGAATTCGCAATATGACGTTAACTGGGTTACTTGGCGGATTAGGCCCCGCAAATTCATACGGTTCTAAGCGACCAACCGGCGGCGCATATACGTCATTAGATCCAGGAACTGGTCCAGATGACGCATCGGTACACATTATTACCAAGTCACCGTACACTCAAAACGTTACATTATTTGGAAAAGGATGCGTTGGATTAAAGATTGATGGAACTTTACATAACGGTGGAAATAGATCTATTGTTGCTAACGATTATACTACACTGATTAGCGAAGGCATTGGTGTGTGGTGTACCGGCCCGTCTTCACTAACAGAATTAGTATCGGTGTTTGCCTACTATAGTCACTGCGGGTATCTAGCAGAAAACGGTGGAAGAATCCGTGCTACTAACGGAAATACATCTTATGGGGATTACGGATGCGTGGCTGAAGGATTTGACCTTACTGAAGTTCCTATTACTGGCACTGTTAATAATAGAAATCAACACGCTCAGATAGCATCAGCATTTATTGGAGAGGCCACTAATAAGCTTCTTAAATTAGAATTTAGCAATGCTGGTCAAAATTATACAGGCGCATCGTTTGCGTTTACAGGTGCGGGTACAGGTGCTAGTGTAATTGCTGACGAATTTAGAGATAACGGTATTTTTGAATCTCGAATTTTAGGATCAGATTTTGAAGCAGGCGGAAGCGGATATTTAACTTCTGGCAACCAGGCCCAGGCCGGTGATACTCAAACAATTACAATTGCGTCAAATGATCAAAATACGTTTGACGAATATTACGGCATGCGAGTAATTATTACCAGCGGTACTGGAGTTGGACAATACGGATATATTGCGTATTACGATGCTGTAGGTAAAATAGTTACAGTAGCAAAAGAAGGTACTACTGCGCTAACATCTTCAGCAACTTCTGCTACAAATAACATAATTTCAGTCCAAGACGCAACGTTATTCCCAATAGGCACCGCAGTAGTGATGGTTCCAAACCAACAGAACACTACAGGATTTTTAACGTCAAGGACTGTTGTTAACATATCAGCTGGATATATTATAGGAACTACGTTATATGTCGTTTCAGTAACAAGTGGAGCAATCGCTGTAGGAATGGTGTTATCCGGATCAACTATTCTTGGGAACACTAGAATTGAAGCAAATATTTCAGGCTTTAGTGCCAACAGTACTTGGAGAGTTAGCATTGGGCAAACAGTCGGAACAGTACTAGCACCAGTTGCTATTACAGGAGTTAACAATTTAGTATCGTTAACATCAACTGCTAACATGTATGTTGGAGAGCTAATTGTGTTTAGCGGGTCAACTTTTGGAAATATTGTAAGTGGCACTCAATATTATATTAATAATATTATAGGATCAACCGTTGCTATAAGCGCAACATCAGGTGGGAGCGTATTTACACTAGCAAATGCTACTGGTTCTATGTCAGTTGTTGCAGGTGGCATGTTAGGTGGACTAACAGCAGGACAACTATACTACGTTATTGCTGCAAACTACTCGTTAATAGGATTTGCGGTTAGTACTGTACCGGGTGGTACCGCTGCAACAGTCACTACACAAACTGTAGGTAGTTTTATGACTGTTCATGCTGTAGGATGGGAAAACATTGTAGCAGGAACAGCGGCGGTGGCGCCTCTAGATTCAACTACTGTATACTCAATTGAGCCAAGTATTAGATTTGTAGAACCACCGTTTCAAGCGCAATTAAAAGGAATGCCGGTCGGTAACTGGAAATCAGTAGCCTTTGGTAACGGAAGATTTGTTGGCATTTCAACCGCCGGAACTTCAGTGTATTCACTAACTGGGAGCGACTGGACCGCTGGGGGTAATCTGCCAGCAGGAACTTGGACAACATTAGCATTTGGCGGTGTCAATAATATATTTGTCGCAGTAAACTCTGTGTCGTCTACTGTTGCCTGGTCAACTGACGCAATACTTTGGAACACATCAACTAGCTTATCATCAGGTGGATTTAATGCTCTAGCATTTGGTAACGGAAGATTTATAGGAATAGCGCCAGGCTCAACTAACAGCGCCGGTACATCATTCGACGGAGCAACGTGGGCTAATCTTCCATCCTCACTACCTGTTACTGCAACATGGAATAGTATAGCATACGGCAGTATCGGAACTTGGGTGGCAATTACAGGAGCGTCTAATAATGTAGTTGCGTATTCAACCGACGACGGCAGCACTTGGGCACAATCAACGTTACCTGCTAGTATAAATTGGATCTCAGTAGCATGGGGCAACGGACGATTTGTTGCTATTGCGTCAGGATCAGCCATTTCAGCATATTCGTTTGATGGCGTAACGTGGATTCAATCAACTCTTCCTGTAGCAACATTGTGGACAGACATCCACTATGGTCAAGGATTATTCTTTGCGGTCGCATCGGGCACAACAGCGTGTACTACTAGCTCAGACGGTGCCGCATGGCGGTCTAGGAGTTTGCCAAACGGATTAGCTTGGTCTTCAATAACGTTTGGTAACCCAACAGTGGCTTCAGTAGTTACTCCTGGTTGGGTGGCACTGGCAACAAGTAACAGTGGTTCTTCAGCACTCATTAACGCAGGTGCTCGTGCTCTTGGACGAGTAACAGTTGCTTCTAGCAAAATAAGTTCTATTAAAATATGGGAACCTGGCAGCGGGTACTCACTAATATCAGCACCGACCGCTACTATAACAGATCCTAATTACACATTGCAGGTAGTCACTCTTTGTAGGACTGCAGCAGGAGTCCTTGGGAATCCAACGTTTCTTTCTAGGGGCACTGGATATCGAACATCGACTACTGTGGTAACTGTTGTTAATGGAACAGGATTTGCAGATATATTTCAGACATCAAAATTCTTAACATTAAGCGGATTAGCAAGTTTACCCACACCGGGTGCTGCCTTAACTGTATCAGGCGATGCTACACAATATCGTGTTGTGGTTATTAACAATCTTGGTTCTAGTCCAGCAGGATATACAGTAAACTTTCAAATTGCGCCACCATTGTCAATTTTAGTTGCTCCTGCGCACAACACAGCAATTAGTATTCGACAAAAGTATAGTCAATGTCGTATTACCGGTCATGACTTTTTATTAATTGGTACTGGTAATCAAACAATAACTAATTATCCAAATGTGGATGTAACAACTGCGCTGTCGTATCAACAGATTGTTGAAAATAACGGCGGACGTGTGTTCCAAACATCGACTGACCAAGACGGTAACTTTAAAGTTGGAAATTTATTCCAAGTTGAACAAGCATCGGGCATTGTTACAATTTCAGCAGACCAATTGAGTTTAACTGGATTACAAACATTGTCGCTTGGTGGATTTTCAATTGGAACAAACGCTATCGTAATTACGCAGTTTAGTACAGACAGTTTTTTTACTGCTAACAGCGATAGTGTTGTTCCGACGCAAAAAGCAATCAAAACATACTTGTCAAGAAATATTGCTGGCGGCGGAGCAAATGCCCAAGCAGGAGCAGTGGTAGCTGGTACATTCGGAGTAGGTGGACCAAACAGAATATATTCTACAGTTCAAGGGCAGTTATTTGTTAGAAACTCGATGAATCTTAAAAAAGGAATTAATGGAACAATGGTTGCTAAATCGTTCTTCCACAGCGGTTTTGGGTCAGGTAACCAAAAGTAACATAACAAAAGTACATATTAACAAATGAATAAATACATTACAATGAACATCGGAGCATCGAATGGCTGAATTTAAATTAGGTAGAATCCGCTTTATCTGGAAGAACAACTGGGCAGCGGCTGTAACATATGTCAAGGACGACATTGTTAGAAATGGCGGAAAAACTTATCTATGTGTGATTGGCCATACAGCCGACGCTAATTTCTATACCGACTTGAATAATCTTCCAACAAGATGGAATCAAGTATCTGACGGTTCTGAATGGAAAGACAACTGGACAACTGGTTTTTACTATAAAGTTAACGATTTAGTAAAATATGGCGGAAGAATTTATCTATGTAACACCGCACACACTAGTAATGCGTCAGCATCTTCAGGCACAAGCCCAGAAACAACTGCCGGTCTTGAAGCAGATCAAAGCAAGTGGGATCTATATGCTAGTAATTTTAACTTTAGAAACAACTGGGAAACAACTCAGTTTTACAAAATTGGAGATGTAGTTAGATACGGCGGTATTTCCTATGTATGTAACACAAGTCACACCTCAAGCTCTACCGCTTCAACAGACATTGACGGCCTTGAAGCAGACCAAAGTAAGTGGGACACTTACGCCAAGGGCCTTGACTGGATCGGCAATTGGACAACCGGGTATCGTTATAAGAGAAATGACGTTGTATTATACGGCGGAACAACTTATGTATGTAATACTGGCCATGCTTCGGCAGCAACTGCTACACTAGGACTTGAAAACGATCAAGGATTATGGGATTATTTCCATAAGGGGATTACATTCTTAGGTACTTGGAGTGGTAGCACAGTACGCTACAAAGTAAATGACGTTGTTAAGTACGGTGCCGACCTTTGGATTTGTACGTTGGATCATACATCAGCTGCATTATTTTCAGATGCTACTAATTGGTCATTGTTTGTTGGCGGGTTAGAATACGAAAACAGCTGGTCATCTAGTGAAGTGTATCAACCAGGTGACGTTGTATCATATGGTGGCTACGCATACATTTCTAAAACAAATCATACTAATAAAATTCCAACTAGCAATCTTACCGACTGGGATTTATTTACTACTGGATTTAGTTTCCAGGGCGACTGGGCAACTGCTACAGATTACAAAGTTGGCCAAGTTTTAAGATTAAACGGATTCACATACGTTGCTCTACTAGATCACACTTCGAGCGCATTAAATATTCCGCCTGACCTCACTAACTGGTCTAGATTAAACAGCGGTATTAAATGGGCGGCTACCGGACAAACATTTTCAGGTGTAGCGGGTTCAAACGTAATTGGCAGCGGAACAGGTGCGTCATTTAACATCACGTTAATAAACACTAGATATACTGCTGCAGTTAACACCGTGGGATCTGGATATGTTACTGGAAATACTGTCACTATATTAGGAACCCAAGTAGGCGGAATCTCTCCTGCCAATGACCTTATATTAACTATTACTGCTACTGCCGGCGCAGTAGACTCAGCAACTACATCAGGATCGTCTGTATCATGGAAAACTGGAGTGTCGTATGTATTAGGCGATGCTGTGGCATTTGGTGTTAGCAGTTATATTTGTATACTTGCTCATACCGGTGGAACCCCAAACAGACCAGACAACGATGTAACTGGGACTTATTGGAATTTATTATCAGCAGGGGCAATTACATCTGTGCTAACCACACAGGGCGACACGTTATATATGGGCGGCGCTGGGCCAACAAGATTACCAATTGGTACTGACGGCCAAGTGTTGCGTGTTAACGGTACAACACCACAGTGGTCATATTTTGGTGTAGTTAACAACATTGTGTATGTAGCACTTACCGGTACTGATGTACTTGGCGCAGGGCAAGGCCTAACTATTGATAAGCCTTGGAAAACTGTTAGATTTGCTGCAAAACAAATTGAAGACGGTTATTTAAATCCTAACGCTGCACTATTGCTTACAAAAAATAAACAATTTATAGTTAAAGAACTTTCTAACTATGTTACATATACTAGTAGAGTAACAATTACATCATCGAACGCAACGTTATTTACTACGTCAACTTCGACATCAGTGTTATCAGTGGGTATGCCAATTAGTTTTACTACTACTGTAGGCGGAGTTACTCCGGGAACAACATATTACGTATTTGATATTCCTGCTGGCGGAACAACATTTGGAATAACAAATGCTTCTGGCGGCACTCGACGAACATTATCAGTAGAGACAGGAGCAAACGTTGGAGCGTATGTATTCAGCACAGTGCCAACAGAAAGAGACGCTGGCATTATTGTTGATGCGTTAGCATTTGATATTAGCCATAGCGGAACTTTACAGACAACAACGGCCGCTCTAGCATATTTTGCTCCAAGTGGCGCAACATTTGCAGCAGGAAATATTCCTGGAGAAATTCCACAATTTATTCGAGCATTAGATTATCTTAAAAATACATTAGTAGTTAATATTTTAACAAATACTTCTCCAGTAGACAACTATCAAACATTAAATAGCGTATCTGCGTCGGCACAAGCTAAACAAATTGTTGATCCTACTATACCTGCTGAAATTGGAACTTCAACTACTGCTACAAATCTAGTAAGTATTATTACTACGGGATTAGCTTCGGGTACAACATCAGCAATTCCTGCGGTGATAAATCCGGGTACTACTATTTCAGTCAAAACTGGAACATATTCAGAAACATTACCTATCATAGTTCCTAAAAATACTGCGGTTGTTGGAGATGAATTACGTAGCAGTGTAATTCAACCAGCAACGGCAGATATGACATTAGTTACTGATAAGCCAAAAACTATATCAGTGTTAAACAGACTAAAGGCAATTGTTCCTAACCTAGTAACTAATACTGCCGTAACTCCTACAAGTGGAAATACTGCGGTTCAAGTGTATTTAGGTTATGCTGGAACAACGGCGACATCATCTGTGGCGGCAAATCTTACTACAATATCAGACATTGTCGATAATGGGCTAGGTGTAGTGCCAGCATTTACTCTACCTGATCCTACAAGCTATGATACTGGATATTTTAATGCTCGCAGATTAATTGTTGCGAATAAAGCATTTTTAGTATCGGAAGTCAGTGCGTGGATTAACGCTCAGATAGCCGGCAATATTGCGCCGTTTGTTGGATTTACATATGGCGGAGTAGATCAAACAAGTTGTGAACGCGATGTTGGCTACATAGTTGACGCTGTCCGATATGATATAACATATGGTGGAAATTTAGAAACCCTAGTAGCTGGCCGTTCATATTATACCTTTGGAGCATATGTTGGAGACCCTGCTTCAAAGCTTCGTGCGTTAGCAGTTCAAGCACGTATTAAAGATATTATTGATAATATTGCTACCGGCAACACTGCAGGTTGGACAAAGACTACTGGACTAACACAAGATGTAAGCGGTACTCCAGGATCAGCTGACGCGGCAGCATTTGCTCAAGCACGTATCCAAGATATATATACTACAATTAATACTGGTACTCCTCCTGCGGAAATTACACCGAGCATTACATGGGTAAGTACTCTTTTACAAAAAGCTGCCGCAGATGTTCAAGCAAGAAAGGCATCAATCCAAGCAAGCGCAGTAGCGTGGGTTCAATCAAAGTATCCTTTATTAGTGTTTAATACAGAAACATGTTCTCGAGACGTGGGATATATTGTAGATGCGCTAACATACGATTTAATGTTTGGCAGTAATTTTAGATCAGTTAAAGCTGGAATGAGTTATTATACAGCACAAGCCGCTCTAGTAGTTGGTGCGCAAAAAGCCGCCCAGCTAGGTATGTTGGCGTATATGTCAGGCATTGTTACTGACATCACTACTGGTATTGGAAGTAGTGGTATTGGCAGTAGCGCATCAGTGGCATCTATCTTGACCAACTCTTCAATCATGAATGATATTGTTCAGAACGGCCTAACAGCAGTTCCGGCATTTACATTTACTAACCCAACAGGATATAACACTAGTTTCTTAGCAGGTTACGGAGACGGTAAAGCACAAATTGTACAAAACTATGCGTTTATTAAAGACGAAGTTTCTAGTTATTTAAATACAAACTTTAACGCAGTATGGGTAGCATTAGGCGCAGGTGGGCAAGCAAACTGCCAACGTGACGTAGGATACATCCTTGATGCTTTACAATATGATATGACTTACGGTGGCAATACGCAGACATTAATTGCCGGTAGCGCATATTATTCTAATGCTACATTAACCATTGCGTCAATTGAAAAAACAGCAACTATTGCGGCATATACATGGTTGAAAGGATTTATTGATAATATTGTTACGGCAGATACCGTGGGTTGGGTAAAAAATTCTGCGCTAAGTCAAGTTATTGCCGGTACTCCGGGCTCGCCAGGCGCTGCAACATTTGCGCAAGATCGTGTTCAATCTATCATAGATTGGATTACTAACGGCACAGCTCCAGCAACAATTCTTCCAACGGCAGCGATTGCCTTGGCTAGTACTCCTTTACAAAACGCTTATAACGCACTACAATTAGCAAAAACTGAAATTCAATCTGACGCAGTAAGTTGGGTTCGCAAATTTTACCAAGCGTTAAATTTTAATAGTGACACTTGTTATAGAGATGCTGGATATATTGTTGATGCGTTTAGCTATGATTTGATGTTTGGCACTAATTTTAATTCAGTTACGGCAGCAATGTCTTATTACAGAGCAACAACAAGTGCTCAATATGTACTAGCAAACCAAGCAATTGCTGAACGTGGCGCAATTAATTTTATAGCACATAAAGCTAAGAAAATTGCGGCATACGATACTGCTGAACAATTAATAGTGTCAATCGATGACATGATTTTATCAATTGCTGGTACAACAACATTTACATCCATTGCTACTCAAACATTTGTAGGCGGCAATATTACTATTCCTAGTACTGATGGGATGATGCCTGGAATGCCAATTACGTTTGACACTGCTGGTGTAGGTACTCTTGCTACCGGACGAAAATATTGGATTGTAGCAGTTACAAATTCAACAACGTTTACAATTACAGAAACATACGGTAGTGTTGTTCTTAAAACATTAACAGCTGATAGTGGTAACACATCATTCACCATTGGTGAAGCGGTTGAAACTACAGGAACTGGATCATATAACAATGTTGTGACTTCAATTAAAGGCGCCGAAGTATTACGTGCTAACGCAACATTTTTATCAAACGAAGCTACTGCGTGGGTAGACTATACTTACAGCAACACTATAGTAAGTACTGACAGCGCAAATAACAGAGCAATCACCGGTACCAATCATAATTTTGTTGTAGGCGACCCTGTAGTATTTTCAGGAACTACTTTTGGAAATATTGTAGCAGGAACTGTTTATTACATCTTAACAACACCTACAACAAACGCATTTACATTAACAGCAGTTCAGGGATCGGCAACGGTATTTGTGTTAACTACAGCATCTGCTTCACCTGATCCATTTGTTGTAAAATATAGTTTTAGTATTACAGAATATAAGAAAAATACAGCCGCTTACATTGATGCGCTAGTGTACGATTTAGCTCTCTTAGGAAATTACAAAGCATTACGTGCCGCTACAATATATAAACATTCAGTATCTGGATCAGTATTATCAGATATGTTCTTGTTACGTAATGGAACAGGCTTAAGAAACATGACATTAAGCGGATTAACTGGTACACTAACTGCTGCAAACAGCTACGGAACTAGCCGAGTAACTGCCGGAGCATACAGTTCGTTAGATCCTGGATACGGTCCTAACGACAAAAATGTATGGATTACTCCAAAAAGCCCGTACACTCAAAACGTAACAATGTTTGGTACTGGGTGTATTGGTATGAAAATTGACGGAGCATTACATAGTGCTGGTAACAGATCTATTGTTGCTAACGACTATACTACCATTCTAAGTGACGGAATTGGCGTATGGTGTACTGGATCGCAAGCACTAACTGAGTTAGTATCTGTGTTCGCATACTATTCATATGCTGGCTACCTAGCTGAGCTTGGCGGCAAAATGCGAGCAACTAACGGTAATAACTCGTACGGTACATACGGTTCTTTAGCAGAAGGTGTTGACACCTATGAAGTGCCTATCACAGCAACAGTTAACAACCGATATTATCAAGCACAAATTGGAGCAGTCTTAACAGATAGTACTGAGCGAATTTATCGTGTTGAATTTACCAATGCTGGAACAGAATATAATTCTGCGACATTTAGTATTAGTGGAACTGGATATGGCGTAACTACTGTAGCAAATGAATTTAGAGATAACGCAGTATTTGAATCTAGAGTGTTATCTAATGGTGCTAACTACGTAACTCAAACTAACGTAGCACAGGCCGGCAACACTACAAATATCGTTATTGCGGCAACTGACGCAGGTATTACCGGCGCATATATTGGTATGCGAGTCATAGTTACTGGCGGATCTGGAGTTGGACAAACTGGTTATTTTACAACTTATAATAACGGTACTAAAGCTGGTATTGTAGCTAAAGAAAGTTTTACACCGCTATCAATATCTGCAGCTGGCTCAAGTCTATTAACGGTATCTAGCACATCATCGTTATATGCTAACATGCCAGTAATACTCACCGGCGCACTATTAACTGGAATGTCTACAATTGCAATAGGTACAATTTATTATGTAATTGGCTCAACTATAACTTCAACACAATTTAGTGTAGCTTCGAGCTCTGGAGGCACAACTCCGGTAGCAGTGGGAACATCGTCTAGCAGTAGCGGCTTAATTTTAAATGCTGTTGGATGGGATCATATAATTACTGGTACAGCAATAGCTAGCGCATTAGATTTAACATCTTCATACATTATTGAACCAAGAATAACATTTACCAGTCCAACATATACAGCAAGTGCTAGCACATCTATAAGTGCTGCATGGGCAGATTGTGTATACGGTAGTACTATAGTAACTTACAACGGTGTAGCAAATGCTGGCGTTGCGGCCACAGGTGGTAGTGGAACGGGCGCGACATTTACAGTAGAAAGAACTGGTACAGCATATGTGGTAACTACTAACACCGCAATACCTGGGCAAGGTGGCACATTATATAAAATTGGAGATGTGCTTACTATTCCAGGAACAAGCGTTGGTGGTGTTAGTACTACTAATAATATAACTATTAAAGTAACACTAGTTGCTACTGTGCCTGTTGGAGCAACATTAATTGGCGCAATTCTTAACTTTACATATGCCGGTGTTGGTTCTGGCGGTGCTTACGTAGCAATTGCAAGTACTGGTACTACTACTCAGTACAGTACTAATGGTACAACATGGACCGCTGGCGGCGCATTAAGTGCCAGCGCAACATGGACCGCAATGGCATCAGGTGGCGGCCGTTGGGTAGCAATCGCACAAGGTAGTAATATAAATGCGTTTACTACAGATCCTACAGTTTCATGGACAGCTGGTGGCACAGGCACAGCATTAGGTAACTTTTCATGGTCAGCAATTACATACGGAAATGGTGTATTTATGGCCGTAGCAAGCGGTAGTGCGGCTGCAGCGTATTCAACTACTGGTGTAAGTTGGACTGCTACCGGAGCATTGCCAGCAAGCACCACATGGAGTGGAGTTACATACGGCAATGGTGTATATGTTGCGGTGGCAAGCGGCGGTACTCAAGCCGCAAGTAGCGCAGACGGACTATCATGGACTACTCGAGCACTACCGACAACAGCTACATGGTCAGGCGTAACATTTGGTAAAGGTGTGTTTGTAGCAGTGGCAAGTGGAAGCAGAATTAGTGCTTATTCTAGAGATGGTATTACTTGGGTACAATCTGCCGCCGGCATGCCAGTAAGCCAAGCATGGTCAGAAGTGCGTTACGGGCAAGGATTATTCTTTGCTACTGCGACTGGTTCAACATCAATCGCTGCAACTTCAGAAGACGGCGCAAATTGGACTTCAAGAACACTAGCAGGCGCCGCGGCAGCGTGGCCAGCTGTTGCTTTTGGCAATCCAAGTTCTGTACCTTTATGGGTAGCACTAACCACGTCAACTACTGCAGCAAACAGTATTGTTGCTGGATGTACAACACAAGGAAGAGTAAAAGTATCAGCAAATTCAATTAGTGAGATTCGACTAACAGAGCCAGGAAGTGGATATGGTACAACTCCGTCAATAACTATTACTGACCCTAACCAAACTACCACAGCTACTTGGTCAACTCGAATTGGTGTCGGAGCTCTAGCAAATCCGACATTTACTAATAGAGGATTTCAATATGCAACTGCGCTAGCAACAGTAACTGGCAACGGATACGCAGATAAGTTCCAAGAGGGATATTATGTTAACGTAGCGGGCTTAACAAGTAGTCCTGTTCCTGGATCAAACGTGGTATTTACAGGTGATAGTACTTTCTATAAGTTAGTTGCTGTAAATAATTATTTAGGTACTGGTGGCGGTCAAAGTCCGTACACAGCAAGATTCCAAATAAGTCCACAATTTACAGCGGTTACTGCCCCGGCACATGATACCGTAACAACTATGCGCATCAAGTACAGCCAAGTTCGACTAACAGGGCATGACTTTTTAAGCATCGGAACCGGCGGAACAACTACTACTAACTATCCAGGAATTCCAACACAGCCAGCAGACGTTACAAAACAAACTGTTGGTAACGGTGGCGGACGTGTATTCTATACTAGTACTGACCAAGACGGTAACTTTACAGTGGGAACATTGTTCTCAGTACAACAGGCAACTGGTGTGGCAAGTATTAATGCTGACGCATTTAACTTAGCAGGCTTAAACTCACTAACATTGGGTTCAGTAGCATTAGGCGGCACAGGAGCAACTATTACTAGTTTCTCAACAGATCAATATTTTAGCGCAAATAGCGATAATATTGTACCTACGCAAAAAGCTATTAAATCATATATTAGTAGCCAAATTGGTGGCGGTTCAAGCGCATTGAATGTAAATACACTAACGGCGGGTGTTATCTATATTGCTGGTAATAGTATTAGTACTACTACTGGTGTACAGATTAACGTAACAGCAACAATGAATTTCACTGGCGGTATTAATGGTTTACCGTTAGCAATGGATTTCTTACTACTAGGATAACGGAGAATTATTATGGCAACAGGAAGATTAGGAACAGCAAACATATTGGCAGCTACATATACGACGGTCTACACAGTTCCGTCAACTACGTTTACAGTAGCAACTATATCAGTTTGCAATAGAAGTAATTCTGCGGTAACCTGCAGAGTAGCAATTTCGGCAGTGGCAACGCCAACAGTTGACGAGTTTATTGAATTTGATACAGAAATAATGCCAAAGGGTGTACTTGAACGTACTGGTCTTGTGCTAGATGCTGGCAAATACCTAGTAGTTTGGTCAAGTACAGCAAACGTTAATGCTGTTGCGTTTGGCATCGAAACGCCGACGGCATAAATACAACTGATAAAGGAACTTTCACAATGGGAAGATATATAACAACAACTGGAACTGCTGGCTCAGTTACTAGGGTTAACGCAGGAACAGCGTATAATGCGCTGGTCAACGATCGTATTTTATGTACGGCAGGTGGCCAGACTATCACGTTACCAGTAGCCTCGTCATGTATTGACGGAGACACTGTACAGATTATTGATTGCGGTGGATTCGCAGGCGCTAGTAACATTACTATTGCTAGAAATGGTGCAAACATTCAAAACTTAGCAGAAAACTTAACTGTTAACGTTAATAATGCGTGTGTTACATTATGTTTCAGCGTTGCGTTAGGCTGGACAATCTTAAAATAATAACGGAAAAATCGAATGTCATCATTACGCGACTTATTACCAATTGTAAAGCCAACAGCTAACTATAAATTAATACAGCTGGCAATATACCATAACAGTATAGAGTCTGTTCAGAACGGTGGCTGTTGCTGTTGCTGGATTGTGCCATTTGGCGCAACATGGGCAACTTTTGAACTATGGGGCGCTGGTGGTGATGGCGGTGGTGCTTGCTGTTGTTCAGGGCTAGGATGCTGTGGCCCAGGGACGGGACACTACGCAAAAATTTCACTTAAAGTTACTGCGGGACAATATTTCTGTACATGCGCCGCTGGTTCAGGCTGCTGTGCTCAAAGCCATTGCGGTACTTGCGGATTCCCTAGTTGGGTCAATTGTGGATCAAACGGCCAACAAGTAGTTTGCGCCGGCGGTGGATACACTGGATGCGTTGGTTGCTGGCACGGCTTCTGGGGCTGTACTGGTATTTGTAACGGTGCTCAAAACTTTGGTTGTAACCTATGTGCTCCAGCTTCTGCTAGACAGCCCGACGTTGGTATAGCATCAATCGGCGGAACTGCAAAAGATTCAAACTATTGCTTCAGTAGCCAATGGTTTGCTGCAACTGGCGCTCCTAAATATGGAATGTCAACTAGAACCGGACTAGAACGATGTACAAATAATAATACACGTATGGGATGCATCGCAATGAACGGATCTAAATGGCCAGCTGGAATGGGAACTCCATCATCAGCCTGCGGCGGTGGTTGCTGTTGGGGCGGCTGGGGTGCCGGCGGCCTAGTACTAATAACGTACGGTTAAAAAATAAGGAAAGAGAAACAATGTCTGAGAATAATACACCTGAATTACCAACAAACACTATAATTACAAAAACATTTACATATCCGGTACCGGACAAATATTTGTATCAAACTGATACACTTAAGAGAACATGTGAATGGACTTATACTGGTCCTGATAAAGTTTGGGTCTTTGTTGATAATCATACTAATAAAATATCTAGTAAATTCCATTACACTGAAAAAGATAACGGGCACGATGTTCCAACACCAATCGGTATGACCAAAGTGATGATTGACGCAAACGTCAATCCTGAACTAATTAGTTTATTCCATAATGAAATAGACTACGGAACTTTACCGCAAACTGTTGAACAGCTACCAGAAGGTACAACCTACGGACATCCTGTAAATGTTCCGCCGGATCATACATACGAATTAACTGAAATTGAATATAATCCTACTACTGGACAATTTGTAAAACCTTATCCGTGGAAAAAACCACACATGGATTGGGAAATGTTAAAGAAAGTAAGAGAAAGCGGCTTGGCGGCAAGTGATAGACAACTTCGTCTTGCTACTCCTGAACAAATACCTGCGTGGGAAGAATACAGACAAAAACTAAGAGATCTTCCAGCAACGTTTGCTGGAGTTGATCCGTGGAAAGTAATTTTTCCTGAAGAGCCGTTTGTTGTTAGAGCGGACTTACTACCACCAAATCCGGGATAATTCTAATATGTCAAATTTAAGAGATTTATTTCCAGACACTAGATTTAACTTAACATATCCAACAAATGCGTTTGGTGTGTTATCAGTGTATAACGGTAACCAAGGCAACGCTGCCAACGATGGCGGACGTTGTTGCTTGTGGACTGTGCCCACAGGCACGGTATGGGCTAAATTTGAAGTATGGGGCGGTGGTGGTGATGGCCCTGGCGCTTGTTGCTGTCAACAACCGAGTCGTGGAGGCGGTTCAGGATCTTATGCTCGTAGAACTATCCGAGTAACTCCGGGGCAGACATTTACAATTTGTGCCGGTGGATCAGGATGCTGTAGTCAGCCATGTAGAGGTACTAACGGGTTTCCGTCGTACGCATGTAACGCAAGCGCAACTCCATCAGCACTATGCCTATGTGCTAGTGGCGGAGCTGGCGGCGAATCGTCATGTTTCTGGGCTATTGCTAGTTGTTTCCATTGCCCTTCACATATTTGCGGATCAACTTGCAACGCTGATTTTGCTATTTGCGGACTAATGGGATCTGCCCACGCATCGTGGTGCGGATTTGATGCTTGGCATATGGTGCCAGGCGGTCCAGTTATTGGCGCAGGTGCTAGAATTTCAAGAACACATTGCGGTGAATATTGGATGGGCTGTCAAGCATCTGAAGGTAACGCAAACCAATTTCCAGGCGGCGGTGGCGGCGGCGCCATGTCGTACAATGGTCCTTGCTGTTGGGGTGGTTGGGGTTCCGGCGGTATGGTAGTTGTAACATACAAATAAAACAGGAACATTCATGTCAGACTTAAGAACTTTATTATATTCAATTCCAGTTGATGCGGCAACTAACTATCCTCAAGAAATACTAATATACGGCACAAGCATTAATACGCAGAATAACGGCGGACGTTGTTGCCAATTTACTGTGCCCGCAGGCGCAACATGGGTATTATTTGAAATATGGGGTGGTGGTGGTGGTGGTGCCGGTGCTTGCTGTTGTATGCAAGGATGGCCAGGTGGCAGCGGAGCATACGTTAATAAAACAGTGTGCAGTCCAACATTAGCAGGTTGCCAGTATACTATCTGCGCTGGTAGCACTACTACAGCGGCATGTAGTTGTATTGGCTGTGCCGGTTGTACTAGCTATGTAAACGGCTATGGTACCAGCAATCTATGCGCCAGTGGCGGACATTATGGTAATACAACATGTTGGTTATATCTAAGTTGCTACACTTGTTCAACAGCTAACCCTTATTGCTGTTGTGCGTACGGTGGCGACGTTTGTATTCACGGAACCCAATCTACATATACATCAAGTACATGGTGTCAGCAATATGGTCAGCAACATGCGCCAACTGCTCCGGGCACAGTTTCTGGACCACAATACGGCCCAGGCGGTTGTATGAATCTCGGAGCAACTGGCGGTTGTAATGACTGGTTTCCTTGTTCAGTATTTCCAGGCGGTGGCGGCACTAGTGCTCAAGCATACGGTGGCAGTTGCTTCCCAGGAATGTGGGGCGGTGGCGGATTAGTTTCAATTACATACGGTTAAAATTATGGCAAAAATAACAAAAACTTTTACATACGATATAGCCGACGATTATTTGTATCAAACAAATGACCTAGGTAAAACTGCTGAATGGACATATAACGGTCCTGATAAAATTTGGATCTTTATTGATAAAGAAACAAATGTAATAAATTGTCACTTTAAGACCAAAGAAGAAGATGGCGATATATATCCAACACCATTAGATCAATATAAAATAATGGTTGATTGTGAAACAAATCCCTTGTTATGTTGTTTAGTGGGTGCCGATGAACCTAGTGATCATTCACTGCTTCCTCAGCATGAAGAAGAACTTCCTGACGGTACAGTATATAAGCGACCGTTAAATCCAGTCCCAGACCACACATATGAAGCAACTGAGATAACATACAATCCAACAACTAACGAATTTGTAACTCCGTATCCTTGGAAGAAACCTCATATTACATGGGAACAATTTCGAAAAGGTCGTAACTCTGAACTTCAACAAAGCGATGATCGAGTAGTTCCAGATATACCAGAATCATTAAGAACTGAATGGGAAGAATATAGACAAAAACTAAGAGACATTCCACAAGTTCACGGTGCCGCTGCCAGCGGACAAACACCAACAACTGATCCTTGGAAACTACAGCCGTACGCAAAACCAGACGGAACGTTATAAAAAAAGCCCCAATTAAGGGGCTTTTTTATTAAATGAATTTTTGACGTTTAGCCTGTATAAAATTAATGTACTCAGCGTGTGTTAAATTGTTGCCATATAGTTGTGCCATATGTTGCTGAAGTTCTAAATATGAAATTTCCTGATCAAACAACAATTCAGGATTATCGCAAGTGGGTACGTTTTCAAATAACCCCAATCCTGCCATAACCCAAGAGTATAAACTCCAACCTGCAACTCCCCAATATCTTGGAAAATCGTTATACGACAATGTCCGAACACGGGCCATATCCATTAGTGTTTTGACTAGGTCAGTCTGAGTTGCCCCACTAGTAATATACCTCCAAAATTCAGTGTCAGTTCTACCACCTTGGTAGTGCATTACTAAAAAGTCTTTGAGGTCATCAATTTGCTTGCTCCATCTCTGATTATAAGTTTTAATAATACCAGGATTTAATGTTTGTTCTTTAGTGGCACAAATGTATTCTTTAAATAACATTTTAATTTGAACAATAGATGTGTGTATACTAGTTGCTTCAAGGGGTTCTAAAAAACTACTGCTAAGTCCAATGCTAATACAATTACCAATCCATGCTTGATCTTGTCGACCGGCATCAAATTTAACTATCTTAACAGGAGTTATTTTACGACCCAATGCTATTTCTATTTCATCTTGCGCTTGCTCGTCAGTTACATGATCGCTACTGTATACATATCCGTTGCCTTTTCGGTCTAACAAAGGGGTAGTCCACATCCATCCATTGTTCTGAGCATAAGCAGTAGTCCATGCTTCCGGCAATTCATCAGCTGAATATTTCTCTAAAAACGGCATCCCACGATCCACAGGCAACCATTGCTTATAACTAACCCATTTAGCACCCATTGCTTTGATCAACAGTCTCGAAAACCCTGTGCAATCAATAAACAAGTCACCTTCTAACTGACTACCGTCAGCTAACTGTATACTAGAAATAAGAGAGTCTTCGCCTATGTTAACTGAAACTAGTTCGTTATCTATATGATGACAATTTTCTTGTTGTAAACAATGCTTTTTAAAGTATTGCCCAGTTAATGTACCGTCAACGTGAAGGGCATGACCATGGCGGGTAAATCGACCAGTGCGATCCATGTTACTAAGACCGTGTTTCATAAGAAACCCAGTATGACTTATAGTAATTAGATCCTCACGCGGCAACTGCTTTAGCGCAAATTCAAAGGCACTATCTCGAGAATCAAATTGAGTAGACGACCCATCTAATGGCGCCAAGTAACTGCGTGTTATATCTTTACCCCAACCTCGATGACGTATACCTAGCTTGCATGTAGCACCAGTTTTAATCATAAAGTCGTCGTGATCTACGCCCATACTACGCAGATCATCTTGAAAAAGATCTGTGAAGAATCCGGTAGTAGATTCACCTACTCCAATAATACCAATTTGACTACTTTCTAAAACTGTATATGTATGTTCTGGGGAGGTGGCTAACCCTATTATGGCAGTAAGCCATCCAGCAGTTCCGCCACCAACTATAACTATACGCATTAGTTAGCTACTTTTATTAGTTTACCTAACTCTGGCAAATACAAGTATTCAATTCTGCTTTGCTGTAAGGTAGTAATAGCATCATCAAGCGTTTCGACTAACGGATCTCCACCAAGATTAAAACTGGTATTAAACAAAATTGGTACTCCAGTCTTGCTGTAGAATGCCTTAATCAACTCATAGTAATGTTTATTCTGTTCTTCCGTAACAGTTTGTATACGGCATGTTCCGTCAATGTGAATAATTGCCGGAATCTTTGCCTCTACACCTGGCTGACAGTTTACAGCATACATCATATGTGGGCTATCATCCATGCCTCGTAGATCAAACCATTCGTGTACATGCTCTTGAAGAAT
>Ga0209107_10000017_pt1 | contig 99550 bp, 105 predicted proteins | sample LakErihyJuly2011_2_FD_187460 | JGI IMG/M metagenome (GOLD analysis project Ga0209107, IMG submission 187460) | Freshwater microbial communities from dead zone in Lake Erie, Canada - CCB hypolimnion July 2011 (SPAdes) (version 2) | ecosystem: Environmental > Aquatic > Freshwater > Lentic >...
TAGGTTAAGGAGTGGACACTTTCTAAACTGTCACAAGGCCCCTAGACCGGCTTGGGCTCCCGGTGGTATCTTTAGGGAGTCAACCACCCGGCCCGATCATGCTTCACCTTTCAAAAGGCAATGCTAAGCTCACCCGCCGCCTGATTTTCTCACTGCCTGCCGGTAAAACCTGCCCGGGCGCTAACCTTTGCAAATCTATGGCAATTCTAGAATCTAACGGCAAGCGCACAATTCAGGACGGAAAAAATACTTTGTTCCGTTGTTTCGCTGCATCTTCGGAGGTTCAATATGATGCAGTTTATAACAATCGGGCCGACAATCTTTCAATGATTGTTAATGCTTTGCAGGATGGATCTGCTGCTGATCTTATCAACAATTCAATCCAACATCATCGCACAAAATCTATCGAACTGGTGAGGATTCACGAGTCTGGTGATTTCTTTTCTGGTGTATATTTGGATGCTTGGATAGAAGTTGCACAGCGCAATCCTGACCTAAAGTTTTATGCTTATACCAAAAGTTTGCAGTTGTTTCTATACCTGAAACTGCCAACAAACTTCTATATTACTGCATCTAAGGGTGGCAAGTTCGATCATCTAATTGATAACTTCAAACGCTATTCTGTTGTGGTTGCTGATGATCAGGAGGCAGAATCTCTGGGGTTAAGTGTAGATCATGATGATTCACACTGCTTTGGTGATAAGCCTTTTGCCCTACTTGTTCATGGTACGCAACCTAAAGGCAGTGCATTAGGCGCTGCTATTAGACAACGAAGGGCACAAGGTCTTCACGCTGGTTATAATCAGAAAAACAAAGTAGCAGCGTAGAGTATACTTTAGGGGGGGGGCAATCGCCTCCCTTTTTTTATACTTAGTGACCCCCTGTGCCAGTTGGCGAACTGGCCCCATTCTGTCAGACTGCCACCCCATTGGCCCCCCTATGCTGTAGGATTAGGGCATCGGAAGGGAAAACCACTTCAACCCCACCGATACCTAAAACCATGCCTAAGCCCGCATCCTACGATCTGCCCGCCGCCATCGTATCAGACACCATCGAACACCTTATGGGAGCACTAGCGACCACCGATAAGATTCTAAAGGAAACTGAAGCAGAATCTAAGCGGCTTCGTGATGAATTGGCGGCCATTATGGTTGCCGCTGATGTAACCTCAGAGCGTACTTGCTGGGGGTTAGTATCACTAACCTCCCGTGATAAAGTTACCTACAGCGATGCAATCGCCTGCCTTGAGATAGATCTTAAGGCTGCTAAGTCTAAGGAAGTTGCAACTGGGGCCGCTAAAGTTGCAGAGGGTGAAAAGTTCATTCGAGTAACTTGGACCCGCTAAGTTACATCTAGGGGGCAGCAATGCCCCCACTATTTCACACCTTCCCACTGCACTAACTACTTCAATGGCAACCGTATTAACCGGTGAAGCTATCACTAAGTTTAGAACCCGTGTTCTACTACTTGCGCTAAGATTAGAGTGTCAGGGTATCAAACGTAGAGGCCCCAGTGCATACTCTATCATAAAGGCAGAGTATAACTTAACCGGCAATCGGTTAAGTGTATTGAACCAACTCGAATCTATCCTGGAGAATCATGTTTAAGATTCGCTACTTTGCTCCCTATGGGGGAGGCTGGAGAGTGCAGTCATTCTCAACACTTAAGGAGGCAGAATCTATGATTAGATTCTATCAATCCTGCGGCTCTCAGTGTTACCTTATGGCATAGGAGTTAGGTATACTTAGGGGGGCTTCGGCCCCCCCTTGTCAACCCCTTGATTGATCAGCAGTCCTTATGAGTCCAAAGGGCAGTATAAGGCGCCCTTATGTGCCGCCGGGGCGGCCCCCCTGCCGGTTAAAAACGATGGGTCCCTCTAACCTACAAAACTTTGAAATCGACCTCTATATAACTCGAAGAACAAAAAATTTCCCCATAAAAATTTTGCCCAGGGGGGTTGACACCTCATAAGATTTCAACTAAACTCAGATTTTCTCAAAGAACTATGAAACTCTTTATCACTGCCTATAAGACTCCAACCTGTTGGGTGTTTGACCATGAGCATCAGAACACAAGGGATGAGGCTCTCTGTAATGGAACAGAGACTGTAATTGACTGGTACTATGAGGTTGTAGAGGGTAGACCTGCAAGTGTGGGTGATGAGATCAACTTCTACTTGAACACTGATAAGTTTGTAGAGGCAACAACTCAGATTAATTTGATTGAAACCGATTCCGCTGGTTCCTACTACATGGATCAGTTTTCTCAGATGAAGCTCTGGTTGTGTCCCTGGTTGCAGGGATACTTTGGAGAAGTTCCTCAGAGACTTTATATTCAGTGTTCTTCAGTGGACAAGACTATGAGTGAAGAGGAGTTAGATGACATTATGGAGTATATTCATAAATAATTGAAAGCCCCCCCTATAGACGTGAAGACCTTTCAAGAATTTGTAGATATAGTAGAGAAGTACTACGAACCAGATCAACCCTTACCATCGGGAAAGACTCCCTATGGTAAGGCAACCTCTTCATACTATAGACAGAGGGGGGAATTTAAAAGAAGTCCAAATAGAACCACAGATCAAGCCTTTAGAATAGCGAAGCAGGGTGGCTCAGGAAGAAGTGCCGCAGCTCGTGGTGCAGATAATCCAGAATTTGATTCAAAACCTGATCCCAGTGGTAGATATGACATAGAGACTGATACAGATTATAAAATGACAGTAAGAGATAAAAAGAATAATACTCAAATGCGAGTAAGACAAAAGGATTCGATTGCTCCAGGTGGAAAACCAGTCTATGATGTTGAGTGGTATAATACTAACAGAAGTAAGGACTATAATCCAGGAGAAGCAAGAGCTATAACCAGAGATGTTGGTAATATGTTTAAAAATCAAGTTGCTCCACGTCTTCCAAGTAACTCAGTTTTAACTAACTTTCCTATCACTAATGATACCAGTGAGCGAAATACAAGAGCAAAACTCTATTCAAAGGTTGCAGGTTTTGGTAAAGTTGGAATGCAGGGAAGACAGTACGCTGCAGTAGGTCGTCCACCTTCACCCAAACAGGCAGCAAAGGGTGTTCAGCGTATTACTCCGCTGTCTGGTAACCTAGATCCAGAATACGCAACATCAAGAGAAATGGATGATACCTTTAAATCTTATCATAAATCTGCACGGTATTATGGAGCACAAAGTAAGGCAACAGGAAAACCAAGAACAATTGCTCCTGCAAAGCCTTCCAGACCGACTACCAATCGGATTTCCAATCAAGCAGTGAAGGCATTAAAAGCAACTCCAAGAATGACGGCACCAGCACTTCCTACCGCAACCTCTGCTACACCAAAGGTGGCATCTCCAGGTTCCTCAATGCTCTCAAAGGCTCTTTCAATCAAGCCTCCTAAGTTCACCATCCGTGGTGGCGGAAAGGCTGCTCTTGCTGCTGGACTTGTATCTGCCGGTGTTGGAGCACTTTCCTCAATGTATTCAAAGAAGAAGTAGTTATACCCCCCCAGTAAAAAAACCCCAGATTTCTCTGGGGTTTTTTTATGCTATAGATTTACTAGATTTTGTTTCTACAATTTGACCCACCCAGGCCTCAGACATACCAAGCATGATCTGTTCTGCTGAATGCTTGTCAGAGGCAAATCCTTCACCTATAAGATAATCTAATACAATCTCATAGGAGTCCTTTATAGATGTAATAGGTTGACCCTTCTTTCTCTGAGGAAGTGCAGAGGGAGGTGCCTTCTTCACTCCGCCAGGAGTTGGAGATTGACCAACCTCAGCGACCTCCTCTGTGAGTACATTGCTATAGACCTCACTATAGGCATCTATGAGGGTGGTAAGCTCTTGTGGCGTCATTTCTTTCTTTTATACGGTTATCTGAATATATTTAGCCTACTTGACAGCTCTAAATAAGCGTGATATAATTAACAAGCAGTCTTTCAATAATTATGACTAAAGGATTTACTGTTAAAGCAACTGAGCCTGTGAAGCAAGATGAATTTGATCTTGATGAGGCAAAACAACTGGTGCAGGGAAAATCGATTGTCTTCTGTCTACCCGGACGAGGATGTTCCTACACCTTTCTAAAGAACTTCGTACAACTCTGCTTCGATCTTGTGCAGTGTGGTGCAAGTATTCAAATCTCTCAGGACTATTCGTCCATGGTAAACTTTGCCCGATGCAAGTGTCTCGGTGCAAACGTTCTACGTGGACCAAATCAGGTTCCCTGGGATGGAAAACTTGAATATGACTATCAACTCTGGATCGATAGTGATATTGTCTTCAATACAGAGGGCTTCTTCAGGCTTCTGGTAATGGATAAGGATATCGCCGCTGGTTGGTATGCAACTGAAGATGGTCACACCACGTCAGTAGCTCACTGGCTCTCCGAGGAAGAATTCCGAAAGAATCGTGGTGTTATGAATCATGAAACTGTTGAGTCAATACAGAAGCGTAAGAAGCCCTTCACTGTGGACTATACCGGCTTTGGTTGGGTACTGATCAAGAAGGGAGTCTTTGAATCCCTCACATATCCCTGGTTTGCTCCTCAGATGCAGATCTTTGAATCTGGCGAGGTTCAGGATATGTGTGGTGAAGATGTATCCTTCTGTCTAGATGCAATCAAGGCAGGATTCCAGATCTGGTGCAATCCCGTCATTCGTGTTGGACATGAAAAGACCAGAGTTATCTGATCGCTTTGCGATTTATGTAGGAGAAACCCTACACTCAAATGATCTATCCTATGAGGAGATGGGAAATACTCTTCTCACTCTCGCAGAGGATTACTATCAGATGGGAGAACCAGACCCAAAAACCATTGAAGTTAAGATACTAGGAGAAGACTATGGCAAAGAGACCATCCCCAACGGGATCGAAGGAGATTCAGAAGCATCCGAAGACCTCTAGACAGGGGGAGGGTAAAAGTACTAAATATAGTGCAACCTCTCGCAACAAGGCACGAAAGCCTTATAGGGGACAAGGATGAATGATCGGGAAGCAAGTATTCACAAGTGGATTAAGAGAATCTCTAAGATTCGACCAGAACTAGGCAATCTCGCCACATGTCCCTTTGCTTCCACAGCAACCTTCAAGATTGTAGAAACAACTATTGACGATATCGAACCAATTGTGGATTTCGATGTCGTCATTTTTATTGTCGAAGACAACCTATCCCTTCACGACATCAATCAATGGGTTGATATATACAATAAAGTCTATCCGAAGTATATCTTCCTTGAGGATTGTAAGACATATGATACCTTTATAGGAGAGGTTCAGACCAACAATGGTCTCTACAATCTGGTCCTATGTCAGTCCAGAGAGAAGCTTAGAAGGGCTCGTGAGCAGTTAGCCACAACCGAGTACTATGACCACTGGAAGGATTCCTATCTTCAGGAGATTCTCGGAGAGGACTATGACCTTATAGCGAGGGATAGAAACCCCCATAAAAGTTCTGAGTACTTATAGAATAGGAGAAGTCTTATGGCAAGGTATCATGTAGATAGAGATGTGTCTTATATGAGGATGATGTGGGGCACTACGAGCCTTATAACTGATTATGTGGCTAGCGGCCCCGCCTTCGCTCTAGATAAGAAGTTTAAAGCCCAAGAATTGAAGCATAAGCAGATTCGCAACGATGATGACTATGATGACTGGGAGTATGGAACAGAACCCTGCTATGGAAAATCTTGGTAGAAGATACTATAAATAATCAAAAATACTTTATAGATGGCGGTAAAAATTTCTAGAGGCTTTAAGGATTTTAGCCTATCCTTCAAGAAACATCCAATTACCAATGATCTCATTGTTCTTACAAATGAGAGTGCAATTAAGAATGCCGTCATTAATTTAATTCGAACTAGAGTTGGGGAGAAATTCTTCAACTCTAATATTGGAACAAACGTCAATAATTCTATCTTTGAACTACAGTCAGTTGCAATTGCGATTCAACTTGAGAATGAAATTAACCAGGTTCTTAAGAACTATGAGCCAAGAATTTTTGTAAACGATATAAGGATTGTGTTTCCGGAGGATAGTAATGAGATTTCTATCAGTATCGACTACGATATTATAGGTATTCCTGCAACAACACAACAGCTAACTACCATACTAAAACCCACTAGAGTATAATGGCCCTCACACAGTTTACAAATTTAGACTACGAACAGATAAAGAAATCTATTAAGGATTACCTGAGGGCAAGTAGCAACTTCAGTGACTATGATTTTGAGGGTTCAAACTTTTCAATTCTTGTAGATGTTCTTGCCTACAATACCTACATTACAGCCTACAACACAAATGCTGTTGTAAATGAGGTGTTTCTAGACAGTGCAATTCTTCGGGAGAATGTAGTTTCTCTCGCAAGAAATATTGGATACGTTCCAAAGTCTGTAAAGGCATCGAGAATGATTGTTACGATCAATGTCATTCTTCCAGACAATGTAAATCCTCCTACGATTAAGTTAAAGGCTGGGTTAGTTGCAACTGCAACTACAAATGATGTAAGTTATGTCTTTTCAATTCCCGAAGACATTACCACAAATGTTGTGAATGGTGTCGCATCATTTAGCAATATCACCCTCTATGAGGGTTCCTATGCAATGTCAGCCTTTACAGTTGATACCACACAATCTAGTCAAAATTATATTATTGAAAATTCTGGAGTAGATATAAACACACTTTCAGTTCGTGTTAGACCAACAGTTCAAGACTATTCCTATGACATCTATAAGAGAGTAGATACTATAGTGGGAATTACAACCACATCCAACAACTATCTGGTTCAGGAGGTTTCTGGAGAAAAATATCAGATTATATTTGGTGACGGAATCATTAGTAAGAAGCTGGAAAATAATAACTATATCGAAGCATCATATGTAATCACAAATGGTGTTAATGGTAATGGTGTAAAGACTGCATCATTTAATGGTATTATTGTAGATAATCTAGAAACAATACTTACTGGTTCTACTGCATCAATGTCGATTATATCTGGATCTAAGGATGGTGCAGATATTGAATCTATCAATTCCATCAAGTACTATGCTCCGAGAAAGTATGCAGCTCAGAGTAGAGCAGTTTCCTCTCAAGACTATGAGACCATTATATCAGAAATATACCCAAATACTGAATCTGTTGTAGCCTATGGTGGTGAGGAGCTATCTCCCCCACAGTATGGTAAGGTCTTTATTGTAATTAAGCCAAAGAGTGGTGATACTCTTTCTCAGTTTACAAAGGATACTATTTTAAATCAACTAAAGGCATATTCAATTGCAGGTATTGTTCCTCAGATCATTGATATGCTATATCTGTATGTTGAGTTAAATTCTTCGATATACTACAATCCGGCACTTACTACAGATCCAGATGCACTAAAGACTAACATTATTGACTGTTTGAATGCCTATGTTACAGATTCTGAGGCAAATGGTTTTGGTGGACGTATCAAATATAGTAAGATCGTCGGTTTAATTGACAATGTAAGCAATGCGGTGACCTCAAATATTACCAAAATTAAGATGAGAAGAAATCTTAATGTGGTGGCCGGAAAGGCAGCTCAATATGAAATTTGCTTTGGTAATCGTTTTCATAAAAAACTAGAGGGATATTCGATCAAGTCTTCAGGATTTAAAATTAGCAACAATACTGAAACATTCTACCTTGGTGATATTCCAAGTACAACAAATATGAATATGGGAACTATTGTATTCTTTACACTAGATGCCCAAAATAATCCAGTGATTTCAAAAAATAATGCAGGAACTATCGATTATCTTGTTGGTGAAATTCGTATAGATAGTGTAATTATAGCCTCAACAATTCTAAATGATAATATCATTGAAGTTGAAGCAATACCTGAATCAAATGATGTAATCGGACTTAAGGACTTATACTTAAAGGTAGATATTTCAAAGAGTTCATTTGAAATGATTAATGATACGATTACATCTGGGGCCAATCTATCAGGAACCCAATTTGTCACCACATCAAGTTATCCAAACGGTAAGTATACTCGTTAAAAATAATGCTAAACAAAGATCTTCAGCGTGTAAAAATTCATCAGGTAATAGAGTCGCAGTTACCGGCATTTGTACTTGAAGAAAATCCACTCTTTGTAGAATTTCTAAAACAGTACTACATCTCTCAGGATAGTGAGGGATCTGTTGTAGATCTTTGTGAAAATATAGACAGATTCATAAATCTTGAAAATTTTGATGGAAACAGTTTTACTGAGACATATACTACCCTAGGTGCGGGTATTGAATACTATAATACCACCATACAGGTAGAATCTACTGAATCCTGGCCAAAGACCTACGGTTTATTTAAGATTGATAATGAAATCATTACCTATACAAGTAAGGATAGTACTCACTTTTATGGATGTGTTCGAGGATTTAGTGGAATAGAATCTCTTCACAGCCAAACTAATCCAAATGAATTAGTATTTTCAGCTACTGAAGCTGATTCCCATCTAATTGGCGCAAGAGTACATAATTTAAGTAATCTGGTCTTTGTTGAAATTTGGAGAAAGTTAAAGGAGCAGTTTTTACCGGGATTTCAAAAGTTAGAACTATATCCAGGAATTGATAAGGCTACCTTTCTATCAAAGTCAAATGATTTTTATAGAACAAAGGGATCCTCAGAATCCCTAAAAATACTCTTTAAGGTATTGTATGGTGAATCTGATCTGAAGGTAATTAAACCCTCAGAGTATTTAATTAGGCCTTCAGATGCTCAGTGGTCAGTTACAGATAATTTGATAGTTGAAGTTATCAGTGGAGATATTTCAAAGATTAATGGTCAACAGATTATACAACAAAACCCATATGCTTTGGGAAATGTATACATCTCCACACTTCTATCCGTAGGAGAAGTATCGTACTACGAAATAACTCTAAGTAATGAATCTAAAGTTGGAACGTTTCGGGCATGTCCGTCTACCAGAGTCGTAAGTCCAGTAGCAGTAACCGATACTTCAATTACAGTAGACTCTACAATTGGGTTTGACTCTGTTGGAGAATTGCTAATTAATGATAATTATATCAAGTATAATGGTAAGTCAAGCACACAATTTTTTAATTGTGAGCCTGAAGAGGCTATTGACATATATTCTAGCGTATATCAAAATTATTTTATAGTTTCTTACGAAAACGGCGATATAAGTAAGCCAGTTTACATGAGAGCATCGTCAGTACTCACAAATACTGATGACATTTTAAATAAATCCCGCTATATGGTGGTTGGAGATGAAATTTCTGTTCGTACCTTAGGCGAAGATATTCAACCAAATCGTCATTTTTATAAAAATAGAACTGAAAATTGGTTTTATAATAATAATTATGAACTTGAATTGGTCAATTCCCCTGGAGGAATTACTATATCTACAAATCCAGCAACTATTAATACAAAAATACCTCATAATTTCAAGTTAAATGACTCTGTAACCCTCATTGATGTAGATGTATACGACACATTTACAAATCCACCAGTTACTGGAAGAGTAACTCAAATTTTATCCGAAACTTCCTTCATTTTTGAATTTTTCTCGGGCAATCTTTATAGCAATTTAGAGTATATTGTTAGAAAAAACATCAAATTTTACTCACTTTCTGGCGAAAACTACGTAACTGACATTCAAAATACATATATTGATAAAACTAGAGACCATATTTACGTAGCGTCTTCAAGTATTCCATCATATATTACATCTGAAATTGAATATGAAAAGTATTTTGCAATTACTCAAGAAACTTCACTAATTACAACTGTAAATAAATTCGGTTCGGTCGTAAATCATAATTTTTATACCGGAGATAAGGTTTACTATAGCTATACAAGTGGAAATGTTGGTGTAAGTACTGGAGTTTATTTTGTAAAAAAAGTAAGCGATACTAGTCTTCGTCTTGCATACAATTTACCTAAGATTTATCAGGGAGATTACATAATCTTCACTTCTGCGGGGATTAGCACATATTCTAATAGTTTAGTACTTGACGATTTAAAAAATAAGGAAATTACTGATCAAAAATTACTAAAGAGAGTATCAGTAACTCCCAAACTAAAGCAATCTAACTTCAGTCTCACTAAAACAAGTCTTCTAACTTCTGTTGGTATGTTATTAAATGGAACTGAAATTGTCTACTCAAAATCACTGGATAAAGTTTACTATGGTCAATTAACATCTATTGATGTCAATTCCGCTGGACGTGGATATGATGTGATCAATCCACCAAATGTGATAATTGATGATGCCAATGTTGGATATGGGGCTTCTGCAAGTGTTCACATTTCAGGATCATTGTCAGAGATACAACTTACAAATTCTGGGTATGATTATGTAAAGGCTCCGACCGTAAAAATTTATGGTGGAAATGGTAGAAATGCTACGGCTGAAGCCATTATGAAGGATGTTACTACCGCTATTAACTTTAGAGGTAGTTCTATTGGAGTAAATACCACTGCAAATACAATTGGATTCACCACATATCATAGTTTGAATACTGGTGAGGAGGTAATCTATAAATCATATACTAACACAGCTATTGGTGTTGGAACTATAGGATCTCCTGCAGCCGGAGAATCTGACACAAAGAGCTATTTAATTGATAGGGCACATTATTTTGTTGTTAAAATTGACGACTATACGGTAAAATTGACCAATACTCTAAAAGATGCTCTTGCGAACCAAAATATTATAAATTTAACTCAGGCGAGTGATGGCAATCACACCTTAATATCAACAAAACTTAGAAAAATTGTAGATAGAATTGTAGTTACAAATCCTGGAGAAGGTTATCAAAATAAAGTTGTAACAATTGCACCAATTTTATATCCACCAACTCAAATTGGAGCAAAAAATACAACCTTGGTGGGTATTAATACTCAGGAAAATTACATTTATGCAAAAAATCATAACTTTGAGTCTGGAGACCTAGTTACATATTCATCTACAAATACTGCGATTTCTGGCCTTTCAACATCTCAGAGATATTATATAATCAAACTCGATAACGATAAGTTCAGATTGGCCGCTGCAGGAATAGGAACTACATTATCAAACGAAAAATATTTAAACAATAACTACTCGAAACTTTATAGCGCAGGATCTGGGAAACATGTATTTGCATTTCCACCTATTGTCCTAGAAATTACTGGAATTCCCAGATCTTCTGGTGTGAGTGGAATTTCTACAGAAACTCCATCAGATCTAATATCATCTCAAGCTTCGGGAATTCCAATTGTTCTTGGGAGTGTTACAAATATATTTTTAGCTGAGGGAGGATTCAATTATGGATCGCCAAATATATTAAACCATAACAGAACTCCAATTATAACTCTAGATAGTGGAAGTGGTGCTGTCTTAAGACCAATTATTGTAAATGGTGGCATCAGTGAAGTCTACATTGTAAAGCGAGGAACTGGATATGTTGCTCCTCCAAAATTAGTTGTTTCTGGAAGTGGATCTTATGCAGAACTCCTACCAATACTGAGAAATGGCGAAATTATCGCAGTAAAGGTTATCAATTCTGGAGAGGGTTACCTTAAGCAAACTACAGAAATTACTGTAGTTACAAAGGGATCTGGTGTTTCTTTAAATGCCAACTTACAAATTTGGCATGTTAATTTGTTTGAAAAGTATCGTTATGTAATTGAAGATCCCCTGTACAAATCAGACGCATTTACTATTTCATCTTTCGATAAAAACATTAATACTGGTCAGCTAGTTTCACCAATTGTTCCAAGAAAGCTGAGATATGTACTTGGTGACAATATTGATGAAAATTTAAATACAACATTAAATATAAGACATTCCCCAATTGTTGGTTGGGCATATGATGGAAATCCAATATATGGCAGTTATGGATCACCAAATTCTGAAAAATTAGAAAGTATTAGAGAACTTAGAAGTAGTTATGTTCAGGTAGAAAAGCCAAATAGGCCTACATATACTCTAGGATTTTTTATTGAAGATTATGAATATACTGCAGGTGGAGATTTAGATGAATTTAATGGTAGATTCTGCGTAACACCAGAATTTCCTGAAGGAGTCTATGCATACTTCTCCACAAGAAATAACTATCCATATGTTCTTTATGATTTTGCTGGAGAAGTTGACTTATACAATTACGATTCAACTAAAAATCAAATTTCTGGTCTATTAGAATCTGGAGAGATTATAAGAAACTCTTCACCATATAACATCAATGAGGAATATTCAGACTATAAGGGAATAAATCTAAACTACAGTAGAAATGCGAAGTCTTTAGTTAGAGCAATCTATAAGACTGGAGTAGATTCTATAGCGATACTATCTTCTGGTCAAAATTATAAGGTAGATGATAGAGTAGTATTTGATAACACCTTAACTGGTGGAAGGGGACTTGATGCAAAAATTTCAGAGGTTGTTGGTAGAGGAGTAAGTTTTGTAAATTACAATAGCTCATACTTAAATAACATTGAATTTGTAGAGAGTGGTGGATTAATTATTGGTATATCTACAATTCCCCACAACTTAATCAATAATCAAATTGTCACAATTTCTGGAATTAATACTGCAGCGTATAAATTCATAGAAGGACCTCATACTGTTTCAGTAACTACGTCATTTACAAATTTACTAGTTGGCATTGGAACAAGTGGTGTAACTGGAATTACAACATTTTTAAAGATTTCTGAGCCACCTATAAGTGGAAGAATTAAGATTAATGATATTTTAAGAATTGATTCTGAGAAATTTTTAGTACTTAAGGCAGATACTTCTAAAAACAACTATAAGGTACTGAGAGGATATGATTCCACTACCACTGGCGTTCATACTGCAAACTATACAGTAGAGCTTCTTCCTAGAACATTTACATTTGCGTCTCCATCAGGCATAAAAACTGATAGTAGTACAGAATTAAATACTTCTAAGTACTTCAATCCCCAGACTGATATTGGAGTTGGTATTAATACTACAGTTAACTATGTTGGATATGGATTTACTCATACCATTATAGGAATTGAAACTTCTCTAGGTAGCTACACTAAGTTAAATTTCTATAGACATTCATTTAAAGTTGGTGATGTTGTAGAATTAAGTGGTGCCACAAATATAATAATACCACAAGCACAGGTTGTCTCCACAACTCCAACAAGTATCACAGTTAACTACGACAGTAGTTTAATTGTTGGTGCTGTTGGTGTTGGCACTACAACTTTAGTGTCTCAGAAAAAATATAATAAGATCAATCCACAAAATATCCTTATTCCTGGACATGGTTATACTCACGGGCAGAGACTAAAATATTCAGCAATTTCTGGAATTGGTCTAACATGTTCAGTCAACTATTCACTATCTCCACAGTTTAACTTAATGTCCGGAGACATTGTATATGTTGTGAAGGAAGATAATGATAATTTTGGCATTTCTACAACTTCAGTTGGTATTGGTAGTACTGCTGGAAAACTTTATTTTAAATATTTAAGCAGCTATAACGGAGAATCTCATAAATTTGACACAACTAACGATAACCCGGTTGGAGAAATAGTAGCACTTACTGGTACGTTAACTACATTTGATAATCATAACATATTAGTTGGTGATAAAATTAACTTTAATATTACTCCAGATTTAACTGAAAATGTAACTTTAAAATTTGACGATTCCAGTGCAAGACTATTAGTCAATCCAGTTTCAATTGCATCAACATATTTTTCAGTTCCAAGTGGAACTATTGTTACGCAAAGCCATAAATTCAAAACCGGAGATAAAATTGTATATAATTCAAATTCTCCGGCATCTCCACTAATTTCTGGAGAAGAATATTTTGTAATTAAAATTGACAATAATTCTATAAGACTAGCAGAATACTACAATGATGCAGTTTCACTCAATTATAATGCCATAGGAATTACTACATATGGCTCAGGAACTCATACACTGTCTCCAATCAATCCCCCACTAAAATTTACTAGAGGAAATACTGTCAAGTTCAGCATTTCAGACGTTTCTTTGAAGAATTTAATTCTAGACCTTTATCTAGATTACTCATTTACATCAAAAATTGCACAAAATGATATTACCCGAGTGGGAAGCCCTGGAGACCAGAACGCAAACACTGCGGTGTATTTGAAATTGAGTGACAATATTCCCGATGTACTATACTACAAGTTGGTTCCAGTTGGAATTAGCTCAATAATTAATAACGCAGGAGCATATAATGTCGATACAGATGTTCTGGGGTACTCTAGAATTGTAGTTGAAAAGAGCTACTATAATGCAGAGTATGACATTATCTCAGTTGGTAATACCACGCTATCATTCAATTTAAATAAAACTCCTGAGGCATCTAGCTATAACTTAAGTGGAGTCAGTACAACATTCTACTACACATCTTCGCCAACAGCTTTAGGGCCAATTTACAACATCTCAATCGGGTATACTGGAACTGGATATAGAACTTTACCTGGAATAACAACTATAACCACTGAAGATGGTTATGGTGCAATTATTAGACCAGTATCTAATAGTATAGGGAGCATTAAGAATTTAGCAATATTAAATTCTGGATACGATTTTCCAACAGATCCAACGCTTCCACCTAAAGCAGATGTTCCATTTTCTCTTAAAATTTCAAATAACTATGAGTTGGATGAAATTGTAATCTCAAATAAGGGTAAAAACTACTTAGTTGCACCCAAATTCATATGCCCACAGCATCCAGAACTACAATTTACTGCAACTCTAGAGGGAAATAATGTAAAATCAGTTTCAATTGATATCAATAAGAGTGGATTATCTGAAGTTGCTCCAGAAATTATATGTTTAAACAACTCAAATGGAGTTCAAATTACGAATGCCTATTCTAATTTAGGAGTAAATACCTTAGAAATTTCCCCGCAAAGTGGAGATTTTATTGAGTTTCCCTTCAAGGTTGGAGATCAAGTTTTTATTGAGGGTGTTGAACTACTAGAACCATCTACTACAGATACTGGTTACAATTCTACTGACTATAACTATAGGGTATTTACTATTGATACCATAAACTCTACTGCAGGAGCAGAGTCTGTAAGCTACTCAATAGTTGGTTATGGAATAAGTGGTGGATATTATGATCCGGACAACAGCGTTGGTAGAGTTATAAAGTATGATGATATATCTAAGGTTACTGCTACAATGAAGAAGAGCGATTTCATCGAAAATGAAATCATCTACAATAACGGAGATATCTTTAGAGTTCAAAAATCCGGATGGAATAAAGAAAAAAATACATTAAAAATTTCCGGAAGTGAGACCTATCTGGAACTTGGAAGTATCGTTGTTGGCAAATTTTCAAATGCTAAAGCAACAATTGAGGAAATAACTACAACAGAATCAGCATATAAAATTGGAGGAGAAGTTAAGAAGGAAAATGGGTGGAGAACTAAGACCGGTTTTCTAAATGAAACCGATCAGAGAATGCATGACAGCAACTACTATCAGAGTTTTTCATATTCAGTAAATAGTAAAATTTTAAAGAATACTTGGTCAGATTCAGTTGAATCTTTAGCTCACCCATCAGGATTTAAAGTTTTTGGAGACCTAATTGTAAACTCAACTCCAGAAGTTGGAATTGGTAGAAGTAATGATTTGCAAGTACGTGTTAATAACTTATCAGATTTACTTATCACAATTCAAAATACTTTAGCATTTGATACTAAACAAAATTTTGATACAAATTATGAAGTTACAACTTCAAATGGAATATCAAAAACTATAGGTTTCTTAACCAAGAAATTAATTGACTATACTATTTGTAAGACAAATAAGGTTCTAAAGATTGATGATATAAGCCCACAGTTTAATGGTACTAGTCGTCAAGAATTAGATGGAAGATATGTAGATGCATCAAATTTGATTACACTGAATCGTCAATTCATTCAAAATGAAGTTGTTGGATTTATAACTTCAACATATCCTGGAATTCTCACTAATCCAGATTATAATGAAACTATATGTAAGCGTGACGTTGGTTATGTTGTTGATGCAATTTCTAGAGATTTGAAGTATGGTGGTAATGTGAGTTCGGTTAATGCCGGAAAGTCATATTGGAACGCTGGGGTTTCATATGTCTCAGGAGAATCAACGGAAACTATTGCTGGTTATCGTTATATTATAGAATTATCCAAGTACATTATCAACAATGTTGGCATAAGTACATCATATCAGGTTCCAGCATTTTCAGTTCCTCAAAAATATAATTTAACAATCGCATATGATGAAAATTGTAGTCAATCATCATATAACGAAAACTGCTGTTCAGATGTAAGATCTGCAATTGGATCATATGTTGGCATTATTACAACAATTATTGGAATTGGAACAACCGCAGCACCAAATACAACATATCCAAATATTGCTCAGGGTGGTAATGTTGTTGGCATTTCATCATTCTTCATAAATTCTAAGGGTTCTAGACTAATATGTAAGTACTTTGTGGCGCAAAATTCATGTGCGGTTGGAAGTAGTATTATAAATCTTCCAAATCATAACTTTAGTTCTGGAGAAGAGTTGGTATATGATCCAGGAACTGGAGGAACTCGAATAGCAATTGCTTCTACTGATAGAGTTAGAGGAGGAATTTCTACCAATTTCATGCCATCTACAGTATATGCATATAAAGTTGATAATAACAGAATAAAACTTGTTGGCATAAAAACTGATGCTGTAGCTAATGGATCATACTTTATTTTTAGAGATCTAGGTAGTGGTCAAGGAGTTGGATCGGGAATAACTCATAGCCTATCAGTTTCTCCAGAATTAGCAAATACGAGATCTCTGATTACTATTGATAGTGTTATTCAAAGTCCACTCTATAAGAAGAAAATTTCTACTGCATTGGCATCTCCAATTGCAATTGGAGACACTACAATTAAACTGACAGGTATAACTTCAATATCATCTAATCTCCTCCTAAAAGTAGATAATGAAATTATGAAAATTAACACTGTGGGATTTGGTTCCACAAATGTTCTTACTATTGATCGTGGTTCTATGGGAAGTCCCATTGAGAGTCATTTAGTTGGTGCTGGGGTTACAGTTTTGGCAGGAGATTATAATATTAGTAAGGGAACCATTTACTTCAATACCCCACCATATGGAAAAGCTGGCCCTGCAGGAGTATCCACAAACTCTACATTTTCTGGTAGAATTTTCTATAGGTTTAATTATGATAACACATATATCTTTGATGATATTTCAAATTCATTTAATGGTTCAAATAAAGAACATGAGTTATCATACTACGGAAAAGATGTTACAGGCATTGTAACCAATCTTGGAAATAATGTAGTTGGCCCCAACTATGGCGTTATCCTAATTAACAATATTTTACAGAAGCCAGCCATAGACTATTCTATGACAGAAAGGGCTGCTATTGGAATTGGCGGATCCATAAAGTTTACTGGAGTAGATATTCTTTCTCTACCTAAGGGAGGCTTTATAAATGAAGTTAGTTGTGGTTTTGGATTTGGATATCAACCGCTAGTTAGAGCATTTGCAACTCCAGTTGTCTCAGGTTCTGGGACAATACAATCTTTAGTAATTCAAAATAGTGGATTTGGATATAGAAGTAATATGGGAGTTGAAGTTCTAACTAGTGTTGGAACTGGTGCATCTATTGTTGCTTTAGTTGGGTCTGGGTCCTCTGTAGGTATAATTACTGGATTTAATATTATTTCTGGAGGATCTGGATATGCTTCAACAAATCCCCCAATAATTTCAGTAGGTGTTCCTACAGCATATTCAAACATGCGGCTCACCGGAGGTTCCGGAACTGGTGCAAAGATTGATGTAATTGTTGGAAGCGGTGGAAGTGTTACACAATTCCAAATTTCAAATAGGGGGTTAGGGTATAAACCAAATGACTTATTAACACTTCAGGGTATTCCATTTGCTGTTGGTGTGGGAACTAGTTCATTCAATTTTAGAATTAGAGATATACTAAGTGATAAGTTTTCTGGATGGTCCTTTGGTAACTTGACAGCACTTGATGATATTTCAGACAATTTTAATGGAGTTGCAAAGTCCTTCCTATTAACAAAAACCGACATTATTACAGAACGATATAATATTAGCGTTCTTCCAGGTTCCGATATTATTCCAGAAAATACCCTGATAATTATTCTAAATGATGTTCTACAAAGTCCTGGTGAAAATTATTCACTAATTGGTGGCGAAAGATTGGTATTTACAACACCACCACCACTTGGAAGTAAGTGTCTAATCTTCTTCTATAAGGCATCACCATTTGATATTGTTGATGTTGATACTCTCAATCAAGTTAAGGTTGGTGATACTATAGCTTTAAATAAGAGGGATCAATTCGTAAGGCAGTTAGATAGAGTTGTAACATCAATTTTATCCATTGCTGAAGTAAAAACTACAAACTATATCGATATTGGCATTTCTACAGATCCAACATTCTACAGAACTTCAGATTTAACTAAGCAGAGATCAGATTTAATTATTAACAATGCTTATATTTCTAAGGCAAGATTGCAATTAGAGGGTAGAATTGCTCCCGCCTCAAGAATTATTAAAAATATTTCAGTAACTGATGTTGACGTATATGTAGAAAATGCATTTCCACTATTCAGAAATCTTGATAATTTAGAACAACTTAAAAATTCTGTAACTATTATCAATGATACTGATACTAGAGCAGCAAAGGTTAGCGCAGTTGTTTCTGCGGCTGGAACCATTACAGATTTTACAATAATAGATGGTGGTCAAAATTATTCATCTTCACCCACAATTACAATTTCAAGTACAAAACCAATTTTACCACAGTATGGAAAAACTTGGGCCAATGGCGAAATTGAATTTGGCGTACAGCAATATAACAGCTTTGCCTTTGGTGAGGGGATATATGTTGCATGTAGAAATCTTGGAGGCATTTCAACTTCAATTAACTTTACTAGTTGGGATAATCCTACGTCAATAGCCGTGTATGATCTCAAATCGGTTTCATATGGAAATGGTAGTTGGGTGGTGGTTGGATATGGCGGTACAATATTTACATCGACTACTTCAAACAATTGGCAATCAAATGCTACATTTTTATCAAGAATTTATGTTGGAGGAATTATACCATTTGAGTATCCAGTTTCTTCATATACTGGGTCTTTGAATGGAGTAACTTTTGGAATGAATAAATTTATTGCTGTTGGTGCTGGAGGAAGTGCCTTAGTTTCAGATGCTACCTCAGGAGTATCAACTTCATGGATTGTTAGGGCTACTCCTTCAGCAACTGAATTAAACTCAGTTACTGCAGGAACAGATAACTATGTTGCAGTTGGAAATAATGGATATATTACCAGATCTTCTGACGGATATGTTTGGCAATCTCAGGTTTCAAATACTTCCAACAATTTAACATCTGTCAAATACCTCAATGACAAATTTTTTGCTGTTGGAGTTAATGGAACTCTTACAGTTTCAACTGATGGTGGAGGAAATTGGACAAATACTTCCCCATCAGGTTATTCGTCATATAATTTCTTCGATATAACCTATAAGGATGGTGTGTATTTAATTTCTGGATCAAATCAGTTAGTTATCATATCTTCTGATGGACAAAATTGGATAAGAACTTCAAATTCAAATGCTGAGATTAGATTCTTAGGAACTGATAGATATAGAATTATTGGTGTGGGTGAAACTTCAAAATATTCAGTTACTGACTCTGTTGTAGTTAAGGCAACTGCAACTACAACAGTCTCTGCTGCTGGAACTGTTCAGTCCATAACCGTAACAGAACCTGGATTTGGATATGATGAAACGGTTGGTGTGAATGTACTAATTTCTCCAGAGACTCTATTCTTTGAGCGTTTAGATAATGTAGGGGTTACGGGTGATTTTGGGGTTATTGCGGGAATTGGCACAAGCGTATCTGGTATTTCAACTACTAGCCCAATGGTCATATTTAATCTCGATAGTGATAGTATTCTAAATCAAGCTACTTATGGCAACATAAGTAGGAGTGGAATTGTTACTGGAGATTACTTTGTAGTTAGTGATACTATAACTGGATCTGGGGTAACCTCACTAAATTCTGCTAATGGATTCTCAATTCTTGGAATAGGATCAACCTTTATAGATAATGTGTATAGAGTTGATCACATAGTTACAAGTGTAAATTCCGGTATTGTCACAGTCTATTCAAATGTTCGATCAATTTCTGGAGTTGGAAGTGTCTCTGAAGGTAGATGTGGGTACTATAGTTGGGGTAAATTGAATTTCAATACTAGAGCCCAACCAAAGGCATTTAGTTTAAATAATCGTGGACTTGCCGGAGTTTCTACTGCACCCATAGTTATAAGATCTAAACCACTATTCGAGAGATACTAAATAGTACAAACAATTGTAATAATATGTCTGCAATAATTTCAGATCAATTTAGAATACTAAATGCACAGTCATTTATTGATACCTTTGCGGGTATTGGTTCGACTAATTATGTGTATTATAGCTTTATTGGTTTGCCAAATCCGTATGATACTGCAACAGGATCTGGTACTACGGATTGGAATGATAATCCACCATCGCCTCAGGATATGTTTAAGGCGCAAAATGATTATCATGATACTATGCTATCGTTGAAAAAGATTAACTCCTCCGATCTTAGAAGAGTTATTCGTAAGATCGAGTGGAGTGCTGGAACTTCATACGAAATGTATAGGAATGATTATAATGTATATAATCCATCACCAATAACAAATTCAAATAATCTTTATGATGCAAACTACTATGTGGTAAATTCCGACTATCGGGTATATCTTTGTTTAAATAATGGGACAAATCCAGAAAATCCAGCAGGATCTCCATCAATTGATGAACCACTATTCACAGATATTGAGCCCAGAGCTGCTGGAACTTCTGGAGACGGTTATATTTGGAAGTATCTTTATACTATTTCCCCAAGAGATATAATCAAATTTGATTCCACCGAATATATACCAACTCCAAATGATTGGGGTATTGGTGAGAGTGAGGCAATTAAAAATAATGCTGTTGGCGGAAAAATTGAAGTTGTTATAGTTGAAAATCGTGGAGATGGATATGAGCCAATTAGTACTTCGATTAGAAATGTACCAATCCTGGGAGACGGTACAGGGGGAAAGGCTACAGTAACGATTGATTCTTCAGGAAAAGTGTCTGATGTTATTGTTACCGATGGTGGCGTAAATTATACCAAGGCAATTCTTCAGTTCTATCCTGGAGCACCAGGATCTGAAACTGGGGGACCAATAAGTGGCCTAAATCGGGTTGGAATTGCTACTACCTCAATTGCATCATTTAATGTTGTTGTACCTCCTCCTGGGGGGCATGGATATGACATTTATCGTGAATTAGGAGCCAACCGAGTAATGATTTACTCTAGATATGAAGTTGATTCAAATAATCCAGATACAATCATAAACAATGATTTTGCTAGAGTTGGTATAATTAAAAATCCAATAACGTATGGTGGAAGTACTCAACTACTTTCGGCATCAGAATACAGCGCATTATATTCAGTAAAATTGAAGAGCGCAACAGGGGCTAGTATTTCCAATGTAGAGTATACAGTAGATACTACAATTGACCAAACCATTGGAATTGGATCTACTGCCATTGGAATTGTAGCTTCTTGGGACAATACTACAGGAGTATTGAAGTACTATCAACCAGTTGGATTAGCTTCCACAAGTGTTGGATTTAGGATGTCAAAATTTACTTCAGGAATTGGTGTAGGTGGAACACATTTGATCCGTGGAGCAAGTGCTGGTAGTAATTTAGTTATTGACACTACATTTGGATCCTTAGCTTCTCCAGTAACATCAGTAACAATTGGATCGGGAATTAATACTAGAACAATTAGATTGGGTCAGTCCTATGTTGAGGGATGTGCAAATCCAGAGATTAAAAAATACTCGGGAGAAATCATCTATATAGATAACAGAGCGGCAATTATTCGTTCACCGAATCAAAAAGAAGACATTAAAGTTGTATTAGAGTTTTAAACAATGCCACAAAATACTAATCTAAATGTAAGTCCATACTTTGATGACTTTGATGAGGATAAAAATTATAAGAGAGTTTTATTTAAACCTGGCACTCCAATTCAGTCCAGAGAATTAAGCTCCTTACAATCAATTTTACAAAATCAAATTGAAAGTTTTGGGCAGCACTTCTTTAAGGAAGGGGCTAAGGTAATTCCCGGACAAACTTCCTACGATGGTAGAGTTGATTATATTCGTTTAGATCCAGTATATTTTGGCGTTAACATAAACACATATATTGATCAACTTGTAGATACTAATATTATTGGTCAAACTACAGGAATAAGTGCTAAAGTTGAGTTAGCAATATCAGACGTTGAATCAGATTTAGATACCAATACACTATACTTCAGATACGCAACTTCGGACACAACGGATTTTTCTGGCAATAAATTTAAACCTGGAGAAATTTTATTAACTGATACCGATATTATTGTAGATGGTGTAGTAGTTGTTCGTGCAAATTCACCTTTTGCTACAGTTATTACTGAGTATCCAACTGGCAATGCATCAATTGCATCTGTGAATGAGGGAGTTTATTTTATAAGAGGTCATTTTGTAAAAGTATTGAAGGAATCGATTATTGTTGATCAGTATTCAATCACTCCAAGTGCAAGAATTGGGTTTCTAATAGAAGAAGATTTTATAACTTCATATGATGATGAAACTTTAAATGATAATGCTCAGGGATTTTCAAATTTTGCTGCTCCTGGAGCAGATCGCTTAAGAATTGCAGTAAGATTAATTAAAAAGGCAATTGATGATTTCAATGATGAAAATTTCATTGAATTGATGCGAGTTGTTGATGGCGTCCTTCAGGAATTTACCCCATCAAAATCAAATGACGCATATTTCAGAGATCTTTTAGCAAAAAGAACATTTGATGAGTCTGGTAATTATTTGGTTAAAAATTTTGAAGTATTTGCAAAGGAAAATTTAAATGATGGTAAGGGAAATAATGGTGTTTATACCGAGAATCAAACTACAAGCTCAGGTCAAAAGCCATCAGAGAGTCTTTTAACATTAGATATAAGTCCTGGAAAGGCTTATGTTGAGGGATATGATATTGAAAAAATTTCATCTTCCTTAATTGATATTCAGAAGCCAAGAACAACTAAATTAGTTCCCGAGAGTGCAATAAATTTTCAGTCTTGTGCAAGTGTAGTTGTAAATAATGTTTATGGATCTCCTAGAGTTGGTTTTGCATACACTGACACTATAACACTAGTAGATAGTAGAGTAAACAATTCAAGCCCTACGGCAATTTCTGGAAATGAAATTGGTCTTGCAAGAATTTACGATTTCTATCCACTCACATCAATTTATACGAATGACACCACCCAATATGAATGCTTAATTTATGATATTAATACATTTGTAAAGATAACTCTTGGTAGCAATATAACTTTAAATGTACCAGCTAAAGTTGAGGGAGTTAATAGTGGTGCAACAGGATTTTTAAGGCAAAGTATATCTAATAGTAATATAGTAGTATTATATGATACTAAGGGAACATTTAATTTTGGTGAGCAAATTAAAGTCAATCAGATTAGATATCCTCAGACAATCACTAGCGTAATAGATTATGGGTTTTCTGATGTAAAATCATTCTTCTCAACAGATTCTGTAACTGCTAGTTCATTTTCTGCGGATTTGATTTTAGATTCTACAAAGCAAATTGCTCCAACATCTACACAATTTACAATTACCTCTGGAGGTTCTGTAACTATTGGCATTACTACAGCATCAGTAAATCCACCTAAAGTTGGCGATATTGTTCAATATACGATTTCGGGAAATAGTGTATCAACATACAACAAAGTAAGTGCTGTAAGTTCTAATCTAAAATCATTTACAGTAGTAGCTGTTAGTGACAATGCAAGTATCAATAGTGGCGCTTTGCCTGGAAGTACAATTTCAGTAAATGATCTAGTAATTGTAAATCCAACGTTAAAGAATAAGGAGAAGAAGGATCTTTATGAAATTCTACCACATTACAATATTAGTAGCATAAATTTAGACAATTCAAGACTTTCTCTTAAAAAATCATATACTGCAAATGTATCTTCATCAACATTTACAGTAACCGAAACGGATGTAAATCTATTTTTCAAACAATTTAATGTAACAGAATATAATTTATCATATAGCGACGGCACAATAGAAGTATTAACTCCAGGAAAGGTAGTAATATCAAATTCAGGAAAAACCCTAACAATTACACAACTTTCAAAGAGTAGTAGTAGTAATGCAATACTAATTGCGTCTCTTGAAAAAATTAATGTTAAGGCGAAGGAGAAGGTACTAGTAAACTGTGCCACAGTAACTATCAACAGATCTATTAAGGCAGAATCTGGAACTGGAGCAGGAACTTTAAACGATGGTCTCACATATAGTGCAGTTTATGGAACCAGAGTCCAGGATGATGAAATATGCCTAAATGTACCAGAGGTTATAAAGATTGTTGATATATTTGAATCTAACGATCAAAATGATCCCATTTTACCAAAGATTGATCTTGTAGAAATCAATGGAGATTTTACTACAATTCTTCCAGGGCAGGTTGTAAATGGAAAAACTTCTAAGGCAATTGCAAGAATTATTTCAACAACCGCTTCAAGTATAACTTTTTCTTATGTAAATGAATTCATTTTCCAAAAAAATGAAATTATTTCGGTAGTTAATTCAACAGTTTCTGCAAAGATAACTGCAGTAAATACCTACTCTAAGGATATTTCAAATTCATATCTCTTTGATGGTGGAAGTAGACCAGAATATGTAGATTATGGTAAGATTGTAAAAAAAGCTGGGGTAGAAGCACCGGTTCGAAGAGTGACTGTAGTATTTGATTACTACACTACTCCATCCGGAGATACTGGCGATTTTATATGTTTTTCAAGTTTTGCCGCAGAAAATTATAAGGAGAGCATTCCACAAATCTATGGAAATGTTAGAGCTACAGATGCTATTGACATAAGACCTAGAGTTAGTAACTATAATCCAGCCGTCAATACACTATCTCCATTTGAATTTGGATCTAGAAACTTTGTAACATCAAATTCCAATGTAGCCAATCCAATTGTAAATGGATCTTCAGTTATACTTAGTTATTCGTACTACTTGGGTAGAATTGATAAATTATATTTGACAAGAAGTGGCATTTTCCAAATCAGAACTGGAGTGCCTTCAGAAAATCCAGTTGCTCCGATTGAGTCAAGTAAATCCTTAAATATCGCCACAATTTCATTAAACCCATATACCTATAATGTAAAAAATGATGTAAAGATTGAGTCTATCAATCATAAGCGATATACTATGAGAGATATTGAAAAACTTGAGGAAAGGATTTCAACTGTTGAAAAGATAACTTCACTATCTCTACTTGAGACAAATACAAAAAATTTAAGCATCAAGGATGCTAAAACTGGTTTAGATAGATTTAAGAGTGGATTTTTTGTAGATAATTTTAACAATCATAGTTCTCATACTGTAGGCCATCCAGACTTTAAGGCTAGTGTTGATCCAATAGAAGGAGTACTACGTCCATCTCACTATACAACATCAATAGATTTATCAAATTCAGTATCTGAAAGTTCTAATATTATAAAAAAAGGAAAACTAATAACACTATCCTACACTGAAGTTGAGAAGATAAAGCAGCCATTTGCAACTAGGCTTGAAAATATTAACCCATTCAGTGTTGTTACTTGGACAGGAACTTTAACTTTAAACCCAAGTTCAGATACCTGGTTTGATGAAAAGAGATTGGATGTAAATAATATTAAGCAGGAGGGTAACTACAATGCGCTCATGCAAGCTCTTGGTGCAGATCCTAATACTGGAGTTTCTCCAGTGGACTGGGGATCTTGGGAATCTATGTGGTCAGGAAGAGAACTTATTGGAAGTAGAGAGTTAGTTACTAGTGTATCTATTCAGTCTGAAACTACTCCAGAAGCTCGTACCGGAACTGCAGGTAGGGAGGATTGGCCATTTATTGCTCCAGTTTTTGAGTCTACCACAACTAGAACACTTACATCAGAAAGAGAACTTGAAGAAACTTACAGAACTTTAGATAATCAGTCTAGAAGTGGTGTACAGTTTAAAGTAAGTGAGCAGACAGATACCGTAAATCTTGGTAGTAGAATTGTAAGTCGAGAAATTATTCCATTCTGTAGAGAAAGAAATATTGAGTTAATTGCAAAGAGAGTAAAACCAAGCACACTATTTTTCCCATTCTTTAATGGAATTGATGTGTTCTATTACACAACTCCAAAATTATTAGAAATTGAAATGGTATCTGGAGTATTTGTTGCGGGAGAAGCTGTTGAGGGATTTTTTAGTGGCAGTTCATACTCCGTAAACATTCCTACTTTTAAATTTAAAGTCGCAAATGCAAATCATAAGTATGGATCAATTTCAAATCCAAGTGAAGTTTATGAAAAAAATCCCTATAATTTGCGGGAATCTTTACCTCAAAACTATTCATCAACTTCTAGCATCTTAAATATAGACACTAGTAGCTTAGAATTAAAGTCAGAATCTGATTTTTATGGTCATGCCATAAGTGGAATGAGACTTCGTGGAACGACAAGTAATGCAGTAGCTACTGTAAAATCGAAGAGATTAGTATCTGATGAGTCTGGAACTTTCCTAGGATCATTCTATATCCCAAATCCAAACTTTGGCGGAAATCCAAGATTCCAAACTGGAGCAAAAACATTCCTGCTAATTTCAGATCCAGATAACAAGTATATACCTGGAGAGGTGATAAGTCAAGTGGAGGCCACATTTACATCCTCTGGAGAGTTGAATGTTACTCAAGAAACTACACTATCAACAAGAAATTCTACAGTTCAAAGAATACCTGCTGCAGAAACCCGAGTAGTTGAAGGTAGAATCACTGAAACTAAAGATTTATCTCCAACATCATCAGTTCTTGATACTGTAACTACTCAGAGAATTGGTGATTGGTATGACCCATTGGCAGAATCATTTATTGTAAGTTCTTCTGGTGGATTTTTCCTAACCTCAGTGGAAGTATATTTCCAAAGTAAGGATCCGGTGTTGCCTGTATCATGTCAAATACGACCACTTTCTGGTGGGGTTCCAACTTCAACAATTTTACCCTTTGCTGAAGTTACATACAATCCAAGTCAAGTAAGTGTATCAGATAATGCATCTGCACCTACAAAGTTCATCTTTGATTCCCCAATATATTTAAAAGATGGGGGAGAATATGCAATTGTTTTAGTAACAGATTCTAGCAAGTATTTAACTTGGATTTCTAGAATGGGTGAAGTTGATATCTCAAGCGCAAATAACCCAGAGGCTCAAAGAATTATTGTTTCTCAACAACCATATTTGGGATCACTATTTAAATCACAAAATGGTGCAACTTGGGACCCAAGTCAATTAGAGGATTTGAAATTTACAATTTATGGAGCAAAATTCACCACATCTCCCGGAACATTTATTTCTTATAATCCATCTCTAGGACTTGGTAATGGGCAAATTGCAAAGTTGAGAATTGATCCAGTTACTTCAATTTCAAATGAATTAGTAATTGGACTAGGAAATACAATCACAACGCCATTAACTCCAGGAGTAACTGTAAGTCAATTTAACAACACTAATGCAACTGGTATTTTAGTTAATACGACAGGTTCAATTAAAATTCAATCCACCACAGCACTAACTAGCAATAATGTTGGATCAGGCCTTACTCCATCCTCTGGATCATTTACCTACACAAATGTTGATGTAGTTTCAGTGACAGGTATTGGCACCGGAGCCAAAGCTCAAGTGACGGTAACTAATGGTGCTCTAGGAGTCTCCACTGTAACTACTGGTGGTCAAGGATATAGTCTTGGCGATGTTGTTACCTTAAAACTTGGAGCCCTAAGTCAAAATGTTAGATATAATGTAGGAATTATATCTGCATATAATTCTATTTCACTTACAGATGTTCAAGGAACATTTGACTTAGTGAATCAGCTTTCCTGGATTGTACCTTCTGGACCAGGAGTTGGAATTGCATCAACATTTGCATCAATTTCTCCAGTTATTCCAAGCACTTTTAAAGTTGATTCCGATAAAGATGGTCTACACTTCAAAGTTAATCATAGAAATCATGGGATGCATTCAAAATCCAACAAATTGTCTATCAATAATATCTCTTCAGATATTCCTCCGGTATCTCTGAGGGAAGTCTATACCTCATCATCAACTCAACCAATGAAGGTAACTTCTGTTGGAATTTTTACAAGCTTTGAGAATGTTTCAGTATCTTCAACTAATCCAGGGTATATCTATGTAAATGGTGAAGTTATGGGATATACTGGAGTAGATGCGGGAGCAAGTCCACCAACATTGACTGGAATTACTAGAGGCGTAGATTCAACCGTATCAACTCAACACGAATTGGATTTACCGGTCTATAAGTATGAGTTATCTGGAGTATCTCTTAGAAGAATTAATAAGACTCATTCAATGAATACAACTAATGAGTTACTTAAAAATGGAATTGATGAATATTATCTAAAGATTGATACCACATCTATAGGTTCTGGTATTGTTAGAGATGGTACAGTTGCAAATGGATTCCCAATTCTTAAATTTAATAAAACTAAGCAGTGTGGAGGAAATACTGCAACTGCAACACAAAACATTCAGTATGAAGCAATTACTCCAAATATTCAATACATATCCCCAGAGGGAACGCAAATCTCAGGAAGAATAAGAACAGTTTCTGGAACAAGTGTTGACGGAACTGAAACTTCGTTTATTGATCAAGGATTTGATGAAATAAACTTAAATAGACCCAATATATTAAACTCTCCAAGACTAATCTGCTCTCAAATAAATGAGACAGCATTCTTAACAAATATACCAAACAATAAGTCTTTGGCACTAGAAGTATTCCTTCAGACAAATAATCCAAATGTATCTCCAGTTATTGATTTAGATAGATTAAATCTAATTACAACAACAAATAGAATTGATAGTCCAGTAAGTGATTTTATTTCAGATTCTAGAGTTAATCAGCCATCAGGAGATCCTCATGCGGCAGTCTATGTAAGTAAGAAAATACTTTTACAAAATCCAGCATCGTCTATAGATGTAAGATTCTCCGCACTAAAATATACAAGCAATGATATAAGAATCTTGTATAAGGTCTTTAGACCAGATTCTCCAGATAGTTCTCAACCATATGTACTATTCCCAGGATTAACTGGAATTGGTGATGGTACAAGTAATACGTTGCAGGAAGATCCAACTAGAATTATGGATTACTCCTATAAAGTTGATAATTTACAACCATTTACCGGGTTTATGATTAAAATAATCCTAGCTGGAACAAATCAGGCAACTCCACCACAACTTTCAAATCTTTCAGTAATAGCACTTGCATGAGTTTACTAAGAGTTAACGGAGAATCTCACCTATATCGTGATGAGAATTCTACTGCAATCATTAATACTAATAAAAATGAATATGCGGAGTACATTGAAACTAAGGAAAGAAAGTTGAAGGAACTTAACGAAATTAGCGATTTGAAGAGAGAAGTATCAGAACTTAAGGGGCTGGTATACCAATTAATTGAAAAGTTATAAATATTTAAAGAAATAATGATGCTATAACTAAAAAATGTCAGTCAGAGTAGTAAATTTAGTAATTCCCCAGGGTGCAGATTTTTCAAATTCATTTATACTAGAAAATAGTAATAATACTCCGATCAACTTGACTAGTTATAGCGGCATATGCCAACTGAAAAAACATTCATCAAGCAGATCGAGTGTTGGAATTGCAGTGTCTTTTCCAAATCCAACTTTGGGTGAAGTTAAAATTTCCCTAGCATCTACAGTGTCCTCAGGCATAAAGCCTGGTAAATATGTTTATGATGTTCTACTGACTGACGGGGTAGGAGTTAAAACCAGAGTTGTTGAAGGAACAGCAACAGTAACCGCAGGAGTTTCAACCTCATGACTTCTGAAATAAAGGTAAGATTAGCTGATCAAAATGCAATCAAAGTTGTCGGAAGTTTAAAAAATTACACATCAATAAGTGATATTCCTGGCGTTAATGTTGCCGGGGCAATAGATCGTTCACTACTACACTACAACGCATCCACACAAAAGTGGGTAGTGACCAATGAATTAGATGCCGACATAAATCCTAAAATAAAAATTAAACGAACAACAAGTTCTACTACATCACCAACTCTTCAGTATGGTGAACTTGGAGTTTCCGTTGGAACCGGAACTGCAGGAAATGTTGGGGGAAGGTTATGGATTGGAAATAATTCAGGAACTTCTGTGCAAGTTGGTGGAGAATACTATGTAAGTATTTTAGATCATGAACCGGGAACACTAACTGCAAATTCTGCAGCTATAGTAAATTCTAGTAAATATATTGACTATTGGAATGTTACTAATGATGTTGTAGTTGGAGGAGCAATTACTGCCGCATCATTAACTGTATCAGGAGTTTCAACTATCCGTGCGGCAGTCATTGGAAGTATTGGAATATCTTCTAATGTAATATCAACAAACCCAGGTTCTGGAGATATTCTGTATATCGACCCAAATGCCAATGGACTTAGTAATGCTGGTACAGTAATCATTAAGGGAAATCTTCAAGTTGATGGAGAATCTTCAATCATAAATTCTACAACATTAAGTAGCAATGAGATTATACTTAATTTAGGAGATGTGACATCTATCCGAACAGTGATCGGAAATGTTTCCTCTGGATCAAGTATCTTCACCTTAGATTCGGTAGTTGGAGTTAATACTGGAGATCTTATAAGCAATATTATAGGCCTTCATCCAGAAAATGTCAATAGGACAATTACTAGTTACAGTACACTCTATAAGACGATTACAATATCTGGAATAACAACTGCAGGAATATCCTCCGGTGCCCAGATGACAATTACACACTCATATGATACGAATACTGATAGGGGTATTTCCTTTGAGTATAATGATTCAACTTCCGGAATCGGATACACTGCAAATAGAAAAGGTTTCTTTGGATATGACGATTCTAGTAAAAAGTGGACTTATATTCCAGAGGTAACAATTGTAAATGGAGTTGTTAGCGGAACTAGGGGATATATAGATATTAGGGGCATTTACTTACAATCATCTGAAGTAAATCAATATGGAATTACATATCTAGATTCTGATGGGTTTGTAAATCAAACAGTTTCCCCCGGATCTGGAATAAGTACTTCCAACTATATACTCACAACAAGTCCTGGAACAAATATTCCTACTTGGACAAATACAATCGATGGAGGAAGTTATTAATGGAACCGGAAATAGATATTAATATTTTGGTAAACCTGTTTGTTCAAAAACTTGCAGCTATTCAAAAAGAAAATACATTTTTAGAAGCAAAATACCAAACACTTCTAAAAGAATATTATGAAGTAGTTGAAGTTAAAAATGATCTTCAAACCGAGTTAACCCAGAGCTGAAGGACATGAAACCATCAAGTAGACAACAACTTATAGATTACTGCTTAAGAAAGTTAGGCTATCCTGTTCTTGAAATAAATGTAGATGATGATCAAATTGATGATGCTGTAGATGATGCTCTACAGTTCTTTCAAGAACGTCACTTTGATGGTGTTGAGAAAATGTACCTGAAGTATAAAATTACTCAGGATGTTATTGATCGGGCAAAAACAAATGCAACGACCACAAAAACTGTAGGAATAACTACATATTCATATCTAGAAAGCAATAACTATATCGAAGTTCCAGATAGTGTAATTGGTATAGAAGGAATTTTTAGATTTGATGACAGTACATTTTCTAGTGGAATGTTTAATATTGCCTATCAAATTTTTCTAAATGATGTTTATAATTTTACATCAATTGAACTTTTAAACTACAGTATGGTTAAGGAATATCTTGAGACCATTCAATTTTTAATTAGTCCTCAGAAAAAAATTAGATACACAAAGAGACAAAATAGATTATATGTTGATATGAACTGGTCAACTGTTCCTGTTGATAGTTATATAATTATTGATTGTTATAGGATTCTAGATCCATCAGATTTTTCAAAAATTTGGAATGATTCATTCCTAAAACGTTATCTTACTGCTCTCATTAAAAAGCAGTGGGGTCAAAATTTGATTAAATTTAGGGGAGTAAAACTCCCTGGCGGAATTGAATTGAATGGACGAGAAATATATGATGATGCAGTAAATGAGTTATCAGATATTAAGACTAGAATGAGTAGTGATTATGAACTACCTCCACTAGATATGGTGGGATAGATATGGCAACAAATCAATTCTTTACGCACGGAAATTCTTCAGAGCAACGTCTCATTCAAGACTTAATTAATGAGCAGTTGAAGATGTATGGTATTGATGTGTATTACATGCCGAGAGTATTTTTAAAGACAGATACTATCATTAAGGAAAATATATTAAATAAATTCACTGACAATTTCATTATTGAAGCATATCTAAATTCCTATAGCGGATTTGGTAATGGTGGTGATATGTTGGGCAAGTTCGGTATTAGAGTTACGGATACTTTATCCCTAGTCATATCCAGAGAAAAATTTGAGGACTTCATTTCTCCAATAATGGAGGCTAATATTGATGATTATGTTTTAACATCAAGGCCTAAGGAGGGAGATTTAATATATTTTCCACTTAACGATACAATTTATGAAATTAAATTTATTGAACATGAGACAGAATTTTATCAATTAGGGAAATTATATGTCTATGAATTAAGTTGTGAGCCCTTCATATTTGAAGATGAAGTCCTAGATACTGACATTGAAGATATTGATAATAACTTTGTGGAACGTGGCTACAACACAATTCTAACACTATCTGGGGTTGGTGCTACTGCCGGAGCTGCTACTACTGTAGCAAATGGAGTTGTTCAGCAAATTTACTTAGTTAATGATGGGTACAATTATACCTCAGCACCAACAGTAGCGATTTCCTCAGCACCAATTGGTGGAAAAAACGCAACAGCAGTTGCAATTATGACATCATATTCTGGAGGTGACAAATTATCAGTTGATCGCATCGTCATCACTAATCCTGGAGGTGGATATACTACGTCACCACAGATTACAATAATTGGTGGGGGTGGTTCTGGAGCAATAGCAACCGCAGGCATATCTTCGGGTGGTATTGGAGTAATTGGACTAACAACCTATGGTAGTTATTATTCAAGTCCTCCAACCATAACCATATCAGGCCCTGGGACGGGCCTGACAGCCTCTGCAGAGGCCCTGGTTGGTGCTGGAGGATCTATCACCTCAATACTAATTACAAATGCTGGAAGCGGCTATACAGCCTATCCAAACATATCCTTCTCATCGCCAGGAATAAGCACTGGAAATTATAGTTTAAATGAAGTTGTGACAGGACATCTTTCAAATACTACTGCAGTTGTGAAGGAGTGGGATTATGATACTAAGGTACTAAAGATATACAGAAGTTCTGGTAGGTTTAGACTTGGGGAAAGAGTTGTGGGTTCTGCAACCACAATTACAAATCCTGGCATTGGTAAAACTGGAGAGTACTATATAATGTCTGTTGACTACTATGGTGATGCCGAAAATGATTATGCTGAAAACAAACAAATTGAAAATGAGGCAGATCAACTTTTAGATTTTTCAGAAAAAAATCCCTTTGGTGATTACTAATGCTAGGAACTTACTACTATCACGGAATTATAAGAAAAATTGTAGTGGGATTTGGAACCCTGTTCAATAATATTGAGATTGTTCATACAGATGCTAGTGGCAATCAGGCCTCAAAATTGAAGGTGCCTATTGCTTATGGTCCAATTCAAAAGTTTTTAGCAAGAATACAGCAACAACCAGATCTAACCAAAAAGGGTAACCTGTCATTGCCCAGACTATCTTTTGAATTTATTGGATTGGATTATGATCCAAGCAGAAAGGCAAATATTACTCAAACGTTTAAGGCTGTTGGAGATGATAATAAGGTTAGACGAGTCTTTATGCCAGTACCTTATAATTTAAAATTTGAATTAAATCTTATGACAAAGCTGAACGAAGATTCTCTTCAGGTTATGGAGCAGATACTTCCGTTTTTCCAACCAGCATTTAATATTACTATTGATTTAGTAGAATCTATTGGAGAAAAAAAAGATATACCAATAGTTTTGGATGGAGTATCTTTTTCAGATAACTATGATAAGACAAATTTTGATGAGACTAGAATAATTATACATACATTCGCATTCACTGTAAAGGCACACCTATTTGGCCCAGTTGTTTCTAGCACTGATGACCTAATTAAGAAAGTACAAATTGATTACTATACTTCAACTGATACGGTAAATGCTAAGAGAGAACTTAGATATGTGGCAACTCCAAAGGCACTTAAGGATTACAATGATGATGGATTAATTAATGCCGGAGATGATCCATTGATTGTTCCAGGAGATGATTTTGGATTTAATGAAGAAATACTAGATTTTGTAGACTTTAAAGAATATAGTCCTTCCCAACAGCAGGACGTGTAGAGGATATAAACATGGAAACATTTAATAAAATTGATGAGGTTTTAAATATAAAAACCGAAATAGTTGAAGCTGAAATTGAAGTCAAGCGGGATGATGTAGAGGCATTAGAAGATCCTAGTACAGACTATGAATATACTAGAACTCAGTTGTATTCCCTGATAGAAAAGGGACAAACTGCGGTTAATGGTATTTTAGATGTTGCTTCTGGAACAGATCATCCAAGGGCATATGAAGTTGCTGGTCAACTTATAAAAAATGTTGCTGATATAACTGATAAGTTAATTGACCTTCAGAAAAAGATGAAAGATCTTGATACAAAATATCGTGGTCCGACTACAGTTAATAATTCACTATTTGTTGGTTCAACTGCTGAGTTGTCTAAATTAATTAAACAAGGTCTTCTAAATAATAAAGAAGAAAAATTATAAGATGCAAGTAAAACCTCAAATGAAAGAAGAATCGAAGTCTGTGGATGAAGGTCTTCTCGATTGGTATGGTAAATCTGAATCAAAAGATAAAAAACCCGGTTGGGTAAACGTTTTAACTGGTGGAACTTGTGCAAGTGATGAACCGGGAGAAGGAGTTCCAAAGTGCGTATCTTCTGAGAAAAGAGCAAGTATGTCTAAAGAAGAAAGATTATCAGCATCAAGAAGAAAAAAAACAGCAGATCCTGGACAACAAGAAAAATCTGGTGCTGCAAAACCAACTTATGTTTCAACAGATAGACCCAAGAAATCAATGAAAGAAGAAATGAACCTCCAAGAAGTAAAAGATAAACCCGGAAAGGGTAGTGGTAAAAAAGATGCTTGCTATAATAAAGTAAAATCAAGATATGATGTTTGGCCTAGTGCATATGCTTCTGGAGCACTTGTTAAATGTCGTAAAGTTGGTGCTGATAATTGGGGAACAAAAAGTGAGGCAGCAAACCTTGCTCAACAAGCAGCAATTGCAATTATTATGAAGAAGAACGGAATTAAACCAAAATCAAAAATGAAAGAAGATTGTTGGGATGGGTATGAGCAAAAAGGTATGAAGACTAAAGGTAAGAAGATGGTTCCTAACTGTGTTCCAACTAAAGGAGTTCCCAAGGCAAGTGGTTATAAGAAAGTTTTAGAACAAGTACGACCAATTGAAACTCAGCAGGGTAAATTTGATAGGATGGTTGGTTCTGCAAGCCTTCTTCCACCAAAAACTAAAATTATAATGCTTCAGCAAGCTGCAAAGAATCACCCGTCAAAGGTTAAATCGGTGGATGAAAATCACATCGCAATTTCCAAGGGAAAGGAGCTTGATGATGAGGGCGGGATGATTAAGAGTGAGCTTGAAACTATTGAGAGAGCAATTAAGTTAATGCGATCCATCGTCAAGAAGGATAACGCACAAGTTCCAGCCTGGGTTCAGTCTAAGGTAACTAAAGCTGCAGATTATATTGACACCGCTGCAGACTATATGGCGGGAAACGATGAAGAATCTGTAGATGAGTCATTTAAAGTAATTCAATCTTCCGGTCAACTATATCATATTATTGTAAATTTTATGAGTAAAAATTACAGCATTAAAATTTACTTCCCAATGCAAAATAGACCATCTCAACAGGATGTAAATGATGCTGTTCAAAAAATATATCCTGGTGGTAAAACTCTGGCATACTACCCATGTGTTATGAGTTCTAATTCAAATTATTTGGTAGCTAAAGAAAATATTAGTTTTGATATACCAAAGGGAAGTGGTGTTCTAGGTAAACGATCCGGTGAGCAATTACTAAGACTTAAAAATAGTGGTCTGAATAATAATCAATTAAATCGGGAATTAGAAATTCGTGGAATTAAGCCACGAGGCGTTGAACTTCCCCTAGCAAGTAGAGGAAAGGGTGGAAGTCCCTATGAACCATATACTGGCCCAGAAAAGAAAGGGCCATATGTTCCAGCTCCACAAAAGCCTTCGAAGATGCAACTTGCTCACAATCAGATTGAAGGAGATCTAGTAGAATCTGACAATCATGCACTTGCAGCAAGATCAGTTGAAATTGAAACTGAGATGAGGAAGCGTTCAAAAAATTATTTGATAAATATTGGTATGATAGGAGAAGACAAATCTCCAGCTTGGCAGAGAAAGGCTGGTAAAAACCCAGAAGGTGGTTTAAACGACGAAGGTATTCGTTCATATAGAGCGCAAAATCCAGGATCAAAGCTTCAAAAGGCAGTTACAACCAAGCCATCCAAACTTAAGAAGGGGTCCACAGCAGCAAAACGAAGAAACTCCTTTTGTGATCGTATGTCTGGAATGAAGGAGAAACTTACTTCTGCTAAAACTGCAAGGGATCCAAATAGTAGAATCAATAAATCTTTGAGAAAATGGAACTGTTAATCCCATATGTCCGATAACATTTATCTTGGAAATCCTAATTTAAAAAAGGCAAATACGCCTATTGAATTTACCCAAGAGCAAATTTTTGAATTTATTGAATGTAAAAAAGATCCGGTATATTTTGCAAAAAATTATGTACAGATTGTAAACGTTGATCATGGTTTAATACCATTTAAGATGTATAAGTTTCAAGAGAAACTTATTGAAAATTTTCATAATCATCGATTTAATATATGCAAAATGCCCAGACAAACGGGCAAATCTACAACTTGCGTTTCATACTTACTACATTACGCCGTATTCAACGATAATGTTAATATCGGCATCCTTGCAAACAAAGCATCAACTGCACGAGAATTATTAGAAAGGCTTCAGACAGCATACGAGAATCTTCCTAAATGGATGCAGCAAGGAATTATATCATGGAACAAAGGTAGTTTAATGCTGGAAAATGGATCAAAAATTATCGCAGCTTCAACTTCTGCTTCAGCAGTACGAGGAATGTCCTTTAATATTATCTTTCTTGACGAGTTTGCATTTATCCCAAATCATATTGCAGATCAATTCTTCTCTTCTGTATATCCAACCATTTCTTCAGGAAAATCAACTAAAGTAATTATTGTTTCTACCCCAAAGGGTATGAATCACTTCTATCGTCTCTGGCATGACGCAGAACGTAAGAAGAACGAATATATCCCAACAGAGGTTCATTGGTCAGAAGTACCTGGCAGAGATGAGGCATGGAAGGCTCAGACAATTTCAAACACTTCAGCTCAACAATTTGCTCAAGAATTTGAATGCGAATTTTTGGGATCTGTTGACACACTCATTGCAGCATCAAAACTTAGATCTTTAGTATATGACGACCCAATAAAATCCAATAAGGGATTGGACATTTATGAAGATCCCATTGAAGACCATAACTATATCATGACAGTAGATGTTGCTAGAGGAATTGAACACGATTATTCAGCATTTATTGTATTTGATATTACAACATTTCCATATAAAATTGTAGCAAAATATAGAAATAATGAGATTAAGCCAATGCTACTTCCATCAATTGTTGAGCAAGTAGCTACTGCATATAATAAATCATTTGTACTAGTTGAAATCAATGATATTGGAGATCAGGTTGCAGGCATTTTACACTTTGACTTAGAATATGACAATCTCTTAATGTGTGCTATGAGAGGTAGGGCTGGTCAATTGGTTGGTCAAGGATTTTCCGGAACCAAATCTCAGCTTGGCCTTAAGATGTCAAAGACTGTTAAAAAAATTGGGTGTTCAAATCTTAAAACTCTTGTAGAGGATGATAAGTTAATTTTTTCAGACTACGATCTTATCAGTGAACTCACAACATTCATTCAAAAAAATCACTCATTTGAGGCTGAAGAGGGTTGTAATGATGACCTTGCTATGTGCCTTGTCATATTCTCATGGTTAGTTATACAACCATACTTTAAAGAAATGACGGACAATGATGTTCGTAAAAGAATATATGAAGAACAAAGAAATCAAATTGAACAGGATATGTCACCATTTGGGTTTATTGTGGATGGACTTGAAGGTGAAAATGTAATGATAGATGATAATACTGGAGATCGTTGGTTGGTAGTAGAAGGTGCTACACAAAATGCATATACTGAAAAATGGAATGTTGATGAATACGGTGATAGAGCATATATGTGGGATTATCGTTAAAACCCAAGGAATGTATAAATATTTGATAGGATAAATGAAGATTTTAGAGGAATTAAAATGGCTTTAGGGTTAGTTTCACCTGGCGTCAAAGTTAGAGAAGTCGATTTAACCAATGGTAGAGTCGGTTCATCGTCTCAAGTGGTTGGAGCAGTTGCTGGTCCATTTGTAAGAGGTCCCGTAGAAGAGCCAGTTCTAATTGAGAATGAGCAACAATTAATTGACATTTTTGGCAAACCTGAGTTAAATAGTAATCAGTATGAATACTGGTATACTGCATCAAACTATCTCACTTATGGTGGAACCCTAAGAGTTGTAAGATGTGATGGTACTAATTTGGGGAATGCGAACTCCCCAGTAGGTGCTGCATCATCACTAACCTCGGTAAAAATTAAAAATTATGATGATTACATATCCCAATCAACTTCCTCTTGGCATTGGGCAGCTAAAACTCCAGGAACTTGGGCAAATGATGTCAAGGTCTGTGTTATCGACAATTTTGCCGATCAAACTCTAAGCGGAGTTGCTACTGGCATTACAACAAGCATCACTCAAGTATCTCTAGGAACAACGACCGTAACACTGGATGTTGTAGGTGATACTAATTTAGGAGTTACTACTGCAGGTTTCTTAGTTGGTGATATAATTAGTGGCACATACATACTGGCAAATACTACAATTTTAGGAATTGGAAACAGTTCAATTACAATTTCTCAAGGAACAGTTAATACTGGTATTGCAACAACGAGCGTTTTAGCATCATTTACCAGACCAACTCTAGTATCAACAACTAATGTTATTGTTGGAACAGCAGTAACACAATCAATTAGTGGTGGTATTGCAGGTATCGGCACCACTTCGGGCCTAAACGGATATCTGAAGGGAATTGTAACTGGAGTTGGGGTTAGTGAAATTTATGTAAAAGTTCTCAGTCAAGTAAGTTCAACAGGAATTGAAACTTCAGCAAAGTATAGCTTATATTCTTTTACAGCATCTTCAGCAATTTCAATTGGAAATACTACAGCATCAAATGGAATTGGGGCACCAAATTCTCTCACATATCAAGCAAATGTACATCAGGTAACCGATTGGTATAATTCACAAACTCTTGGATTAAATAACTCGATTGTTTATTGGAATTCTATTGCTCCTAAGCCTGGAACTTCTGCATATGCATCTGCTAGAAGTTCTTCTAACGATGAGATGCACATTGTCGTTGTAGATGATTCTGGGTCAGTGAGTGGAATTAGTGGAAATATTTTAGAGAAGTGGATTGGACTCTCAAAGGCTACGGATGCACAACTTTCCCCACAGGAGAAAGTATACTATAGAGATTATCTGGCGTCAACTTCAAACTATATCTATAGTGGTGCGGATCCAAACAACCTCACTGCAGTTGGATATGCAGGAACTGGAGGAAAAAACTGGAATCAGCTAGCTCAAGGAGTTGATTTTAATGTATGTGGAAAAAGAACCTACAGTCTACTTGGAGGAAACTCCTATGGTGGTAGAAGTTCTTCAGGATATATTACTCCAGAATATAATCCAGAACTTGGTGATGTTATAAATTCATATAAAATCTTCACCAATAGAAGAGAATTTGATATAAATTTCCTGATGATGGGTTCGGGTTATGAAGATAAGCTCACAACTCAGGCAAAGGCAAACGAGCTGATCGCAATTTCATCAAACCGTAAGGATTGTATTGCAGTAATTTCACCACACAGATCGTCAGTTGTAAATATCACAAACACAACTACTCAGACAAATAACATAATTGGGTTCTTTGATGGCATATCGTCATCATCTTATGCTGTATTTGATAGTGGTTACAAGTACATGTTTGATAGGTTCAACAATAAGTTTGTCTATGTACCTATGAATGGAGATATTGCTGGTTGTATGTGTAGAACCACCTTAAATGATTTCCCATGGTTCTCTCCTGCAGGTTCAAAGCGTGGTGTTATTAATGGTGCGGTTAAGCTTGCATATAACCCATCGCAAGCACAGAGAGATGAGCTATACATCAGAAGAATTAATCCCGTAATATATTCGCCAGGATCTGGAATTATCCTATTTGGAGATAAGACAGGATTGGCACAAGCTTCGGCCTTCGACAGAATTAATGTTAGAAGATTGTTTATTTCTCTTGAATCAAGTATTGAAGCTGCAGCTAGAGATCAACTATTTGAATTTAATGATTCAATTACAAGATCTAATTTTGTAAATATTGTTGAACCATATCTTCGTGATGTCCAAGCTAAGCGTGGAATTACTGACTTTATCGTAATTTGTGATGAGACCAATAACACACCAGATGTTATTGATTCTAATGAATTTAGGGCTGATATTTTTGTTAAGCCTGCTCGCAGCATTAACTTCATTGGTCTAACATTTGTTGCCACAAGAACAGGTGTTTCCTTTGAAGAAGTTGTTGGAAGAGTTTAATTAATATTATAAACATACTACTGGAGAAAACTAATGGCATCCTATCAACAAATTCCTAATTCTGGCAGTGAGGGAAGATTTTTAGATAATTTTAAGGGTAGATTATCTGGTGGCGGTGCTCGTCCCAATTTATTTGAAGTTGAAATTAAATTTCCAAGAATTGCCCTTCCAAATGGAGTTTCAGACTCCCAGCTAACAGATAAGATTAAGTTCTTGGTAAAGTCTTCAGCAATTCCAGCTTCAAATATTTCACCAATTCCAGTTCCATTTAGAGGTCGTACTCTTCAGATTGCTGGAGATAGAACTTTTGATCCTTGGCAAGTCACGGTCATTAATGATGCAGATTTTGCAGTTCGTAGTTCCTTTGAAAGATGGATGAATTATATTAATAAGCACTCCGACAATTCCGGTACTACTGATCCAGCTAACTATCAAACTGATGCTTGGGTATACCAACTTGGTAGAGCACAAACCCAAACTGCAATTACTAGTGCTGATAACATTCCAGTTATCAGAGCATATCACATGTATGGAATTTTCCCAACCAATGTTGGCGGAATTTCACTAGCATATGATGCAAACAATCAAATTGAAGAATTTACTGTAGACCTACAGATGCAGTGGTGGGAATCCTACGATTCAAATAAAGCCATTGATGTTAAGTGATAAATAGGTAAAAGTCACTTCAAAACATAATGGCAGGATTGTTTGGTTACTCGTTTGATGATAACATAAAAAAACCTAAGAAGCAGGTATCCCCCGTCCCCCCAAATAACGAGGATGGGGTCGATTACTATATTTCTTCAGGTTTTTATGGTCAATATGTAGACATTGAAGGTGTTTATAAGACTGAGTATGATTTAATTAAGAGATATCGAGAGATGTCACTACATCCAGAAGCTGATAAGGCTATTGAAGATGTAGTAAATGAAGCTATTGTTTCTGACTTAAATGATTCTCCTGTAGAAATTGAGTTATCTAATTTAGACGTTGATGATAACATCAAAACAATTATTAGACAGGAATTTAAATATATTAAAGAACTCATGGACTTTGATAAGAAGGCCCATGAAATTTTTAGAAACTGGTATGTTGATGGGAGAGTATATTACCATAAGGTAATTGATCTAGATAATCCTCAAAATGGAATTAAAGAAATTCGCTATATTGACTCACTTAAAATTAAGTATGTTAGAGAACTGAAGAAGAATGATAATCGTAATATTATCGATATTCAAAATATCAATGTTATCAGTAGAGAAATTGGAGTAGAAAAATTAGATTTTCCTGAGATTGAGGAATATTTTGTATATACTCCAAAGAGTCAGGGATATAGTACTGGTGCAAGTGGTTATGGTAAGGGAGTTAAACTTGCCAAGGATTCTGTAACATTCATCACCTCAGGTCTTGTAGATAGAAATAAGCAGACAATTTTATCATATCTTCATAAGGCAATTAAGGCCCTCAATCAACTTCGTATGATTGAAGACTCTCTAGTAATTTATAGACTGTCTCGGGCACCTGAACGCAGAATATTCTATATCGATGTCGGCAATCTACCTAAGGTAAAGGCTGAGCAATATCTTCGTGAAGTTATGTCACGATATAGGAATAAGTTAGTCTATGATGCGTCAACCGGAGAAGTTAGGGACGATAAGAAATTTACAAGCATGATGGAAGACTTCTGGCTACCTCGCAGAGAAGGTGGTCGTGGTACTGAAATCACCACTCTTCCTGGGGGTCAAAATCTTGGTGAGCTTGCAGATATTGAGTACTTTCAAAAGAAACTCTATCGTGCTTTAGGTATTCCAGAGTCTAGAATTGCTGCTGATGGTGGTTTCAATCTGGGAAGATCTTCAGAAATTCTTAGAGATGAGATTATGTTCTCTAGATTTGTAGGAAGACTTAGAAAAAGATTTAGTAATATCTTCCATGATATGCTAAAAACACAACTAATTCTTAAAAATATTATCACTCCTGAAGATTGGGAGTATATGAGTGATCACATTCAATACGATTATGTGTATGATAATCACTTTGCAGAACTTAAGGAAACTGAATTACTGAATGAAAGATTATCCCTACTTCAACAAATTGAACCATATATTGGAAAATACTACTCAACAACTTATGTTAGAAAAAATATTTTAAGACAGACTGAAGATGATATTCTAGAAAATGATTATCAAATAAATTATGAACGAGAGGTTGGTATTATTGCTCCACCAACACCACCGACAGATCCGGAAACTGGTATGCCTACAGATTATGTTCATAAGACTGGTCAAGACTTAATCAAGAAAACCCAACGTCAAAACACTAAGGATCTAGAAATAGGTCTAGGTAAAACTGCAAAGGATCCAACTATCAAAAAGACTGGAACTGAAGCTCCTAAGGGGCAAGAGGCCGATGGTGTAAAAATGCCCAAGGGCGGTAAGTTATAAATAAAGTAGATTTATAGGAATTTTTATGGATACTAATGATTTTGTAGGAATGGTTATGTCTGATGCATCAGCATCAGATATGGAAGATGCTATTAAACAGTTACTGTACAACAAATCTACAGATATAATTGATGACATTCGTCCAATAATTGCAGCTCAACTTTTTGATCCTAAAGTAGATGAAAACAATTAATTTATATTTACCGTAAACATAAATATATTTAACTAATATAATTCTTGCGGTATGTTTGTAACAGAGGAACCCCAATGGCATTAAAAATTGTACAACTAATTGCTGCAATTCAACCACCAAATAATGGAATAAGCACAAGTGTAGCTATTGATTTAAAAACAGGATATCTAAGATTAACATCTTCTGGTGGGGGAAATCATGTAGCAATTAATACTGGAAATAACTCATCTGGAGTTAATAGCGAATCTTCCTTTTTAATTTCAGAAAATACAAGTGAAATACTTAAAGAAAGAGTTGCTAGACAACAAATTGTTGGAATAACTACTGGAACATCAACAGTAATTAATTTTGGAGAAAATTTAGGAAACCCATTTATTATTGGGGATGCTGTTAGTATTATTAATGCTCAACCAAGTGGAATTAATACGCAATACAATTTAGTTACAGCAACAACTAATTCTTCAATTACTATTTCATACAATAGCTCTTCCGTTGTTGGCGTTATCACTACACGAAATGCAACTGTTTGTAGATCTGTAAAAATTTCTGCTATTGGTGAAATTAGTGGAACCCATCTTCATATTGCAGAAGTCCAAATCACTTCCCAAGCATAAGACATGAAACTCATCACAGAGCAAATCGAAGAGATCAAGGTAATTACAGAGAGTAAGAACGGAAAACAGCATCTCTATATTACTGGCCCATTTCTTCAGGCAGAAATTACAAATCGCAATGGAAGATGCTATTCATATAACATTCTTGAAAGGGAAGTTAATAAGTACAATGATAAGTATATCAAATCTGGTAGAGCCCTTGGTGAGCTTGGTCATCCAGAGGGACCTACAGTAAATCTCCATAGAGTTTCTCACATGATCACAAGCCTAGTTCCAGAAGGCAAAAACTTCATTGGAAAGGCAAAGATTCTTGAAACACCAATGGGAGCAATTGCAAAAAATCTCATAGAGGGTGGAGTAAAACTTGGCGTCTCATCTAGAGGTGTAGGTTCTTTAATTGAACGTGGTGGTGTTAAGTATGTTGGAGACGATTTTATGCTCTCAACTGCTGCTGATATTGTAGCAGATCCTTCCGCTCCTGATGCATTTGTTCAAGGAATTATGGAAGGTAAGGAGTGGGCTTGGAACAATGGTGTTCTTGCCGAAAAAACTTATAGGCAGTTAAATTCATTAACACCTACAGTGGATAGACAAGTGCGTGAGGAGAGAATTATAAATCTCTTCGACAATTTTTTAAGAGATCTATAATTTATAAATAAATAGTAGAATAAAGATTATAATTTTATTCGGAGAGTACAATGTCTGCTGGTAAACTACAAGAAATGGAATCAACTTCACAAACCAAGCAATCGAAGACCGCAGTTAACGCTAATGCTAGACCTGCCGATCCGATGCAATCCTCAAATAGCTTTGTTTCTGCAACTCCTGAGCAATCAATCACTGATTTAGGTGGTCCTACACCATTTAACTATAGATCAACTGATGATTCTTCAAAACTTGCAACACCTAACATTAAAACCGTTAGAGATGTAGTTAACGCTAAAGCTGCAAGAGCTGAAGAATTAGAATACGATCAAGATGAAGATCTTCTAGAAGCTGAGGCTAAAGAAGAAGATGAAGAAGAACATGATGAAGAAGATGAAAAGCCTAAGAAGAAGAAGAAGATGAAGGAGGAGGTTGAAGAAGATGATGAGGAGTATGAATATGAAGAAGCCAGCGAAGATGGAGATGAAGAAGAACTTGAATTTGATGTAGAAGAAGATATTCAAGCACTATTTGGTGACGAAGATCTTTCCGAAGAATTTAAAGAAAGAGCGGCTCTGGTATTTGAGTCTGCCTTAAGAACAAAGGTAGCTGAAGCTGCTGAAATTATTCAGAAGCACTACGAATCAGCTCTTGAAGAGAACGTTCTTCAAATTCAATCCGAATTGACCGAAAGAGTCGATTCATATTTAGAGTATGTTGCATCTGAGTGGATTGAAGAGAACGCTCTTCAAGTTGAAAGAGGACTCAAGTCACAATTGGCTGAGTCCTTTATGAATAATCTCAAGACACTTTTTGAAGATCATTATGTATCAATTCCTGAAGAGAAATATAATGTTCTTGAGAACATGGTCGAAAAACTTGATGACATGGAATCAAGACTCAACGAACAAATCCAAAGAAATATTCAGTTAAATCAAAGACTTAGCGAATCCGTATCAGATGGAATTCTCCATGATGTCTCTAGAGGTCTCGCTGAGACCCAAAAGAGCAAGCTCGCTAGTCTCGCTGAAGGTGTTGAGTTTGTAAGTGAAGAAGACTATCGTGAGAAGCTGGAATCCCTAAGGGAGTCATACTTCCCAAGAAATCCAGTTACTCCAGAAAGAGAAAATGAACTTCTTGGCACTGAAAACGAAGTTATTTCAGAAACAATGGATGCCTACTTAAAGGCCATTACAAAATTCTCTAAGTGATAATAAATAAAGTATAAACAAACACTTTCCAAGACAAACGGAGATTCCACAAATGTACAATTCAACCCACTTACAAGAAAAGTGGTCACCTCTTCTAAACTGCGAAGGACTTGATCCAATCAAGGATTCACACAGAAGAAGTGTTACTGCAATCCTTTTAGAAAACCAAGAAAGATTCCTCAGAGAAGAAAGAGGTATTCTTTCAGAAACTAGCCCAACAATGTCGGCTGGAACTGGTGGCTTTAGTGGTTCTTCTACTGCTACTGGCCCTGTTGCAGGTTTCGATCCAGTTCTGATCAGCTTGATCAGACGTTCAATGCCACAACTCATTGCTTATGATATCTGTGGTGTTCAGCCAATGACTGGCCCAACTGGTCTTATCTTTGCGATGAGAACCCGTTATAATAATCAGTCTGGTAATGAGTCATTCTTCAACGAAGCTGATTCTACCTTCTCCGGACAGAACAGACAGCAAACCCTCAATGCAGGTTTCGCTGATGCTAATGCTGGTATCGGTACAACCACTCAGCGTGGAACTAATCCCGCAATCTTAAATGATGTCGGTGTAGTTGCTGGTATTGGTTCAACCGACTATAACGTTGGTGGTGCAATGTCAACTGGAGAGTCTGAAGCTCTCGGCGATAGTGGCTCAAACACCTTTGCAGAAATGGCTTTCTCAATTGAGAAAGTTACAGTTGCTGCTAAGTCTAGAGCACTCAAGGCTGAGTATTCGTTAGAACTCGCACAAGACCTCAAGGCTATTCATGGTCTTGACGCTGAAGCTGAGCTGGCTAATATCCTCTCAACTGAAATTCTTGCTGAAATCAACCGTGAAGTAGTTCGTACCGTTTATAAGATCGCTGAATCTGGCGCTCAGACCAACACTGCTACCGCAGGTTACTTCGACCTCGATGTTGACTCCAATGGTCGTTGGTCAGTTGAGAAGTTTAAGGGCCTACTCTTCCAGCTTGAGAGAGATGCTAACGCAATCGCTCAAAGAACTCGTAGAGGAAAGGGCAACATGATCATCTGTTCTGCTGACGTAGCTTCGGCTCTCACCATGGCAGGCGTTCTTGATTATACCCCAGCCTTGAATGTTGGTCTTAATGTAGATGACACCGGCAATACTTTTGCTGGCGTAATCAACGGTAAGTATAAGGTCTATATCGATCCTTATGCAGCTAACGTTTCAGCTCAGCAGTACTACGTTATCGGCTATAAGGGTCAGAACCCTTATGATGCTGGTATGTTCTACTGCCCCTATGTACCTCTCCAAATGGTTCGTGCCGTTGGTCAGGACACCTTCCAGCCTAAAATTGGCTTCAAGACCCGTTATGGAATGGTTGCAAACCCATTCGCTGAGGGAACCAATCAAGGTTCAGGTGCTCTTCGTGTTAATGCTAACCGCTACTACAGAAGAGTCCAGGTTACCAACCTCATGTGAGCTAGAATTAAAGGATCACTCACAAGGCCCCCTTCGGGGCCTTTTTTTATGATCTAAATAGGGTTAAAGGATTGATGATATGGCATTCGCAAATCAAATAGGAAATAGAAATTTACTATCGCCTAATGGATTTAAATTTTCTCTAGCAAAGTATCCTAAGGTAGACTTTTATAGTAATAAGGCATCCATACCTGGCATATCTCTTGGAGTTGCAATTCAACCAAATCCATTTAGAGATCTACCAGTTCCTGGAGATAAGTTAGAATATAATGATCTCTCATTAAATTTTTTAATAGATGAGGGAATGGAGAATTATCTGGCAATCTATGATTGGTTAATTTCTCTTGGATATCCAGAAAATATAGATCAATTTAATGAGCTAAGAAGAAATCAAAGATATAACGCATCAGAAGACTCTAGGGATATGTACAATCAATATTCTGATGGAAATTTGGAAATTTTAAATAGTAATTTAAAACCAATATATAGAGTTAAATTTAAAGATCTTTTTCCAGTATCCCTAAACACCCTGGAATTTGATGCAACTCAAAGAGACTATAACTACTTTACCGGAATAGTATCCTTTAAATACACTATTTTCCAAATGCAAACTCTTGATGGAAGAATTCTATGACCCTGGACGATATTCAAAATTTATGGCAAGAAGATTGTATAATTGATCCAGACAATTTACATCTAGAATCGATAAAAGTCCCATCATTACATTCAAAATACTACAACATTTATAATAACATATTTTTACTCAAAAAGATGGAGGAGGATAAATTTAAACAGGTAAGATTTAATAAGTGGCAATACTATACGGGAAAGGTTCCAGCAGATGACGCTACTGCTGAAAGATGTGACCATAAGGTAATGAAACATGACCTAGACAAGTATCTAGATTCAGATGCAGATTTAAGAAAACTTATAGCAAAGATTGACTACTATCAAACAATTCTCAATTATTTGGATAGCATCCTAAAGACAATTAAGGATAGAACATATCAAATCAAAAATGCCATAGAGTTTCAAAAATTTACACACGGGTATAGTTAATGAGTCATTTAATAATCTCTAAGAAGAATGAAGTATATTTAAAAATTCAATCCGAACCTCACGTATTTCAAGAATTATCCGATAGGTTCACCTTTGAAGTTCCTAATGCAAAATTTATGCCCCAGTATAGAAAAAAGTACTGGGATGGGAAAATTAGATTATTTTCAAATGCAACTGGAGAAATTTATGTTGGTCTATTAGATAAAGTTATTACCTTCTGTGATCAACATAACTATACCTATGAATTTGTAGATAGTAAATTTTATGGAGTTCCCTTTGAAGTCAATGAAATGATTTCTAGGGAGAGTGTCTTAGAGTACATGAAGAAAGTTTCAAAATATGAGCCAAGAGACTATCAGGTAGATGGAGTCTATAATGCACTTAGATTTAATCGAAAACTTCTCATATCACCAACAGCTTCTGGAAAGTCTTTAATGATCTACAGCGTAATTCGTTACTATGTCGAAAAGGGTCTATCAACGCTTATTGTAGTTCCAACAACATCTCTTGTTGAACAGATGTTTAAGGACTTTGAAGATTATGGATGGAATGCCTCTCAGTATTGTCATAGAATATATTCTGGAAGAGAGAAGACAAACGAATATCCAGTAACAATTACTACCTGGCAATCAATATACAAGTTAGATAAGAGTTTCTTTAAGGACTTTGATGTAGTAGTGGGAGATGAGGCTCATCTCTTTAAGTCTAAATCTTTGGTCGATATTATGTCAAAGCTTCATGACTGTAAGCATCGATTTGGATTTACTGGAACCTTAGATGGAACTCAAACTCATAAGTGGATTCTAGAGGGACTCTTTGGACCATCATATAGTGTAACAAAGACTAAGGAACTCATAGATAAGGGTCACGTTTCTAAGCTAGACATTAAAATTTTACTTCTAAAGCATAGCTATAAAAAATTTGAAACCTATGAGGATGAAATACAGTACTTAATTAGTCATCAAAAGAGAAATAACTTCATAAAAAATTTATCCTTAGAGTTAAAGGGAAATACTCTTATTCTCTACAGTCGAGTAGAATCTCATGGAAGGGTTCTCTATGATCTAATAAATAGTAGCAAGGAGATTGAACGAAAAGTATTCTTTGTCTATGGTGGAGTTGATGTAGAAGAACGTGAGGAAGTTCGAAGATTAACTGAAGAAGAAAATAATGCCATTATTATTGCATCCTACGGAACCTTTTCCACAGGCATTAATATTAAAAATCTTCATAATGTAATCTTTGCCTCACCAAGTAAATCTCGTATTAGAAATTTACAAAGTATCGGAAGAGTTTTAAGAAAGGGTGCTAATAAGGTAAAGGCAATTCTCTATGATGTATCCGATGATATCTCTTCTAAGAATATAAAAAATTATACATTAAATCATCTTATGGAAAGAATTAAAATTTATAATGAAGAATCCTTTAACTATGAAATTATACAAGTGGATATGAAAACATGATAGAAGAAGATTTTTTAGCTATTGTTAAACTAGTTTCCGGTGAGGAAGTACTATCTCTAGTTTGTGCATGTCATGAGGATGATCAGATCTTATTAATTCTTGATAATCCAATTGTTATGAAAGAATACGAAACTCCACTTGGAGTAGTTGTTAAAATTCAACCTTGGATTAAGTATAGTGGAGAATCTCTACACTTTATCTACATTGATAAGGTAATTACTATTAGTGAGGTACATGATGAAAAAATGAAGTCTGTCTATGAGAATTATATTTCACAATTAAATATGAGTAGTAAACTAAAACCTAGTAAATCTATGGGATATATATCTAACGTAGAAGACTTTAGAAGAGGTTTAGAGAAGATCTATAAAAATAATTAAGAGTCTCTAATAATCTCTAAGTATTATCTATATACCCCTTATCAACCCTGACAGAGTTATTATAGCAGCATCTGGAGGTCTTGTCAACCCCCCCCTAATTGTGCTATAATATGAATACCCGCATTTAACCGATATGGCCAAGAGAACCAAGAACTCAGAGCATTATGTGAATAATAAAGAATTCCTTCATGCTCTGACTGAATTTAAGCAGGAAGTCCAGAAGGCCAAACGGGAAGACACAGCAAGACCTCGTATTCCAAGATACATTGGTGAGTGTTTTCTTAAGATTGCCACTCATCTATCATATAAGCCAAATTTTGTCAACTACATGTTTCGGGAAGACATGATTTCTGATGGCATAGAAAATTGTGTTCAGTATATTGACAATTTTGATACAAACCGAGGAAATCCTTTTGCATATTTTACTCAAATTATATGGTATGCCTTTTTGAGAAGAATTGAGAGAGAAAAGAGACAGTTAGATATCAAAACTAAACTACTCGAACAAACTGGATTTGATGAGGTATTTGTTTCTGATAAAAATATTCTCGATGGAAGCGATTCCGATTACAATGGAATCAAAAATTCTGTACACAGTAAAATGATCTATAACTGATGAAAGTTGCAATTATTACGGATCAACACTTTGGTGTTAAGAAGGGTAGTAAGATATATCATGAATACTTTAAAAAATTTTATGATGAGATCTTTTTTCCAACACTAGAGAGAGAAAATATTACTACAGTGATTGACATGGGTGATACCTTTGACAATCGAAAGGTTATTGATCTTTGGAGTTTGAAGTGGGCTCAGGATAACTTTTATGATCGTCTTGACAGTATGGGTATTACAGTATATACTATAATTGGAAACCATACAGCATACTATAAAAACACTAATGAAGTAAACACAATTGAAGTTACTCTCGGTAAGTATAAAAATTTAATTTCAATTCCAGAAACTATTGAGCATACAATTGGTGGCCTAGACATTCTCTTTATTCCTTGGATAAATGAGGAAAATCAATCCAAGACATTTGATATGATAAGTACTTCAAAATCTAAAGTGGTTATGGGGCATTTGGAGTTGAGTGGTTTTTCAATGTATAAGGGAATGATTCAGGAGAACGGATTAGATCCAAGTATATTTTCAAAATATCGTCGAGTATTTTCTGGCCACTATCACACTCGTAGTAATAATGGTAAGATATTTTATCTAGGAAATCCCTATCAAATGTATTGGAATGACTGTGGAGATTCTAGAGGATTTCATATCTTTGATACTGAAACACTCAAACTAACTTCAATAGATAATCCATTTGAGCTATTCAAAAAAATATACTATGAGGATACAGATTATCTTACATTTGATTTCTCTACCTGTGAAAATAAATACATTAAATTAATTGTTGAGAAAAAAACTAATCAACTAAACTATGATACATTTTTAGATAAACTGGTTTCATCAAATTGCCATGAGGTTAAAATTGTTGAAAATATAAATTTAAACTCTAAAAGTGTAGACATCAATCAAATTGAAGATACAATTTCAATATTAAATAGCTATGTGGAAGATTCTGAAATTTCTCTCAACAAAAAAACTATCAAAAATTATCTAGAAATGATTTATAGGGAAGCGTGTGAGGTTGAATAATGTACGTTATAGCTTTAAGGAACAATATATCTGAAGGATTCTATGCAGTTGAAAATGAATATGGAGAGAAAATTTTATATATTTTTTCAGATGAAGATGATGCAGAAAGATATGTTGGTCTCTTGGAAGCAGATAACTACCCGAAGTTAAAAGTCATTGAAATTAAAGACGATACTGCAATAGAAACCTGTAAGAGAAATAACTACACATATATGATAATTACTCCTGATGATTTAATGATTCCTCCAGATTACCATGATACTCTTTAAAAAAATTTCTTGGCGTAACTTTTTAAGTACCGGAAATCATCCAACTGAAATTGAATTGAATGATAATGAGACTACTTTAATTATTGGTTCTAATGGTGCTGGTAAGAGTACTGTTCTTGATGCGCTAACATTTGTTCTTTTCAATAAACCTTTTCGAAAAATTAATAAGCCACAACTCATAAATTCTCAGAATGATCGGGAATGTTTAGTTGAAATTGAATTTGAAATTGGCCCCAATAACTGGAAAGTCATTCGTGGAATGAAGCCAAATATTTTTGAAATTCATAAGAACGGACAAAAACTAGCTCAGAGTGCAGATATTAAGGATGATCAAAAACTTTTAGAACAAACAATTTTAAAGTTAAATTATAAATCTTTCACTCAAATTGTTGTCCTAGGCTCAACAAATTTTGTTCCCTTCATGCAATTAACAGCTTCAAATCGTAGAGAAGTTATTGAAGATCTTTTAGACATTAAAATCTTTTCTTCGATGAATGATATTGTAAAGAATAAGATCCGGGATAATCGAGATGATATTAAGAGATTGGAACTTAAGCTAGAATCTTTTGATGATAAAGTTCAGATGCAACAATCCTTTATTAATCAATTGGAAGAACGTGGAAAACAAGATATTCTTAATCGGGAAAGTAAGATTAAGCAACTATATGAATTAGATGAAAGCTGCCAAACTAATAATATTACTCTCTCTGAGAAAGTTAAAACTTTTACTGATGAACTTGAGTTACTTTCTAATCCAACTGAAAAGCTTAAAAAATTAGGAACACTGAAGGGTAAGTTATCTCAAAAGGTATCTGTAATTACCAAAGAGCATAAATTTTTTAGCGATAATTCAGTTTGTCCTACATGTACTCAAAAGATTGATGAAACCTTCCGATCAAATAAACTTGAGGAAGCACAATCCAGCGCCAAAGAACTTCAAGATGGTTATAAAAATCTTCAAAAAGCAATTCTAGATGAAGAAGACAGGGAAAAAACTTTTATCAAATTATCTAGACAGGTTACTGACTTAAGTAATGAAGTTTCACAAAATAATACTAAAGTATATGAATATCGAAAACAAGTTAAACAACTCCAATCGGAAATTCAAAAAATTACCGAACAGCTTGAAAATCAAAATATTGAACATGAAAAGTTAGAATCCTACTTAAGTTCTTTAGATGAAGTTAAGTCAAATCTATTATCACTAAAGGATAGTAACGGCTACTATGATTTTATTTACCTTTTGCTTAGGGATGGTGGAGTAAAGACTCAAATCATCAAACACTACCTTCCACTAATTAATCAGAAGGTAAATGAGTATCTTCATATGTTAGATTTTTATATTAATTTTAGTCTTGATGAAGAATTTAATGAACGCATTAAAACTCCAATTCATGAAAGTTTTTCATACACTTCATTTAGTGAGGGGGAGAAGATGCGAATTGATTTAGCTTTACTCTTTACTTGGAGAGAGGTTGCCAGACTTAAAAATTCAGTTAATACTAATCTTCTCATTATGGACGAGGTTTTTGATAGTTCCTTGGATGGATTTGGTACGGATGAGTTTTTGAGAATTATTCGTTATATTATTAAGGATGCTAATATATTTGTGATTTCCCATAAGTCTGAACTGCATGACAAATTTGAAAGTGTCATACGATTTGACAAGGTGAAGGGGTTTAGTCGTATAGTCTAAATAGTTTAAAACTGTCTCATGACAACTCCAAATTGGCAGCATCACTCCAAGAAGGAGCAGAAACGCCACCTCAAGCCACAAGCACTCAGGCAGGCAAAAAAACGTCTGGCCCAATTTAAAAAGTGTCACAGCCCTCGCCCCAAAGGCGGGGGTTTTTCGTATTATATGTTCAGTTAACTTAAAGAACATGTCTATCAATCACGAAGTTAAAGGAAATCTGGCCCGACTATTAGCAACAGAAGATCTCGTAGTGGAGCATCGTAAGGTCTCTACAGCTTGCTTTAATGTTCATACGAGGGTTTTGACGCTCCCGATCTGGGACAAGGCTTCTGGGGGCGTATACGACCTTCTGGTGGGCCATGAGGTTGGACATGCACTCTATACCCCAACAGAAGAATGGGGTGAAGTTGAAAGTGTTCCAAAATCCTTTGTGAATATCACTGAAGATGCTCGTATTGAAAAATTAATGAAGCGTAGATATGCTGGATTGAATAGGACATTTTATTCTGGATATAATGAGTTATATGATGATGACTTTTTCAGTATTGCTGACACGGATCTCAATAAGTATAATTTAGCGGATAGAATTAATCTTCAATGCAAGATCGGTAATTTTACTGATATTCCATTTGATGATGAAGAACGAGAAATTTTAAATATTGTTAATGATGCAGAAACTTTTGAAGAGTCTGTTTATGCTGCAAAATTAATTTACAAACATTGTAAGGATGAGATGAAGAATCTTACCTCAGTAAATGGTCATACTGAAGTACTGAAATCGGGCCAGGGTGATGATACCAAGCAAGTTGAAGGTATTCCCTCAGAGGGTACTGATGGTACTGGTGGTGGACACCCCAATACTGGGCAGGAAACTGATAAGAAATCTTCGGATTCTGATAAAGTAAATCCTGATGAAAAATCTAATAAACAAACTGGTGGTCATACTGATGACAAGTTGAAAGAACCTGAGATTCTTACTTCTCAAAATTTAGAAAATGCTATTAAGAATCTCAATGATGCAGAATCTGAAGAAATTTCCTATGTCGAAATTCCGAAAATTGATTTGAAAAAACTTATTGTGTCTCCAGAAAAAGTTCATAGTGTTATTAATGAGCATAATAATTATGCCATTTCTAATGATTCATACGCAGCCGAATATTATGCAAAGATTGATTCTGCCTATGTAAAATTTAAAAAAAATATTCAAAAAGAAGTAAATTATCTAGTAAAGGAATTTGAATGTAAAAAAGCTGCAGATTCATATGCCAGAGCATCAACTTCCCGAACTGGAGTTTTAGATACTAGGAGGATTCATACCTATAAGTATAGTGATGATTTATTTAAAAAGGTAACTACCTTTGCTGATGGTAAAAGTCATGGATTGATTTTTATTCTAGATTGGTCTGGATCTATGGATAAAGTTATGCTCAATACAGTTAAGCAACTGTTTAATATAATTTGGTTCTGTAAGAGAGTTGGAATTCCCTTTGATGTGTACGCATTTACTGAAGAGTATTATGAAATTGACCCTGTAGGCTCCTACCGACTTCCGAAAACCAATTCATATAAGAAAGCCGAAAATCTACTCAATATTGGCCCAGATCTTAATTTACTTAATCTCATTAGTAGTAAGTGTAATTTGCAAACTTTAGAAACTCACATGAAAAATGTGTATAGAATGGCACACGAGTTTAATAATACTAGCTATAGTAACAGGTACTTTACTCCTTCTCAGCTCAGTCTTTCGGGAACTCCCTTGAATGAATGCTTAGCTTGTCTTCATGAATTAATTCCAGAATTTAATAAGAAAAACCGAGTTCAAAAACTTCACTGTATTGTCTTAACCGATGGTGAGGCAAATAGTTCAACTTACCATAAAGAATTTGAAAGAACCTCTCCGGATGGAACCCCAATCAGATATTTTGGAGTAAATTATTTTGGGATAAATTCTGTTCTTAGAATTCGCAAGACTGGAAGGACTTATAGTGTTAATAAAAATTCTTTGGGACTTGGATCTTCCGCAGGAGTAACTAAATGCATTATTGACTCTCTTCGAGGCAGTTATCCCGAAACTAGTTTTATTGGAATTCGCCTTCTTAGTGCCGGAGATTGCGCTCATTTTTACCGCAACTACTTTGAATATGGAGAAGCTCAGGATGCCGCACGAGAAGAGTGGAAACATGAAAAGTCTATTACAATTGTTGATAGAGCGGGATATCACAAATACTTTGGAATCCCAGCAAATAGTCTTTCAAATAGTTCTACAATGGTAATAAGTCCGTATGCTACTGAAATTTCAAAAACAACTTTAACCAGTGCATTTAAAAATTCGCTAAATGCTAAAAAGATGAATAAAAAATTTCTTAATGAACTTGTAGAACTTATCGCATAATATAAATACTTAAAATATTAGTTCAAGTTCATGAATCTTGTAGAATCTTATTTTAATGTCTACTCTCATACAAATTTTGATCAGGATTTGTATGAGGTACTTTTAGAAATTTGTATATCTCAACAGCTTTTTGAAACTGTAGAGGAATGTGAATATTTTTCTGAACAATTAGTTGTTGAGGATTTAACACTTCAATTTTTAGGTGATTTTACTGAATCCTATGGTCTTGACATATCAGATTTTCTTGAAGAGGCAGCAGCAGGAATAGTTGCTAGACTTGGTTTACAAGCAACTAGGGGAGTTGTTAATGCTCTTAGCAAATCCGGTAGAATGAAGGTTCCTGGCCTTGATGGTGGAGCTTTGGGTAGACAGGCTGTGGAGAGAGGTGCTAATGTAGTTAAGGGTGCCGCAGCTTCTAGCTCTGTCCGATCTGCAAGAGCAGCTAGAGGTCCTGAAGTAGAATTTCAAAAGCCTGGCAAGTATCTTGATATGCTTAAGGCAAAGAATCCAACTGCTGGATCCCCAGCAGCTAAGCAACCATCACAGCAGTCTTTAGATGCTAGAAACTGGATGAAGCTTAGTAAGGCAGCAGAACCCTATGTGCCAGCTAAGCTTAAGCCAGCTCCACAACCTAAAGTGGATTTATTCAATATGCCAGCTAAAACTGCTGGTGGTGCCTCTGGTCCCCGTCCTGGCAAAACAATTCGTGCTACTGGTCCAACTGGCAATTTTCCACAACTTGATAGATATATTAATAGACCAGCTACTGGCCCATTAACTACATCAACACAGGCCTTGAATATTGGTAGAGGACTTAGAGCAGCCGCTACACTTGGACTTGGCGCAGCAGCTATGCAATCCTCTACATCATCTAAAGATACTCCAAGCACTACATCTACTGATAAGTATAATACTAAGGATACTGACGGTACTGTGCGTAGTCGTTTAGCAGTTGGTCCAAAAATTGTTGGTCCAAAAATTGTTGGTCCTAAGAAGGTTGGAACAGTTGCTCAAGCATTTGACAAAGAGTATGCTAAGCAAAAATCTTCTGGAGCTAAAAGCTTTAGTTTTCAGGGTAAGCAGTATACTACAGATTCTTATGATCCCTTTGATATTGTCATGAATCATCTTCTTGATGAGGGATATGCTGATGATGTTGAAGGGGCTGAAGTTATTATGATTAATATGAGTGAAGAGTGGAGAGAAAATATTATTGCAGAGAAGACCCGTTTTGCTAAAGAAACTGGAATAAATTATAGAAAGGGTAAAAAGCAGCCTGAGGGTGGAAGTGCTAAGGGTGATAAAGCATACCAATCAGTTAATCGTATGATGCGTAATACGCAGGGGAGACCTGAAGGCCAACGTCCAAAGACTAGGGGGGAGAAACCCCCTGCTGCTGGAGAACGTGGTTCTGAAAGAAAATCACCTGAACAAATTGTGAAGAATCGTCGTGCAACTAGGGAAAGGGGGCAAGATTTAATGCATTCTAGATATGACTAAGACCAGTTGAAAAACTGTCACACCGGGGGCTCACAGCCCCCTTTTTTTGTTTTATTATTAGCTTGTTGAACAAACACACTATTGATGACTCTCAAAATCATGATGAACGACGATCAAATTTTTCAAGATCTCAAAACCAATTTTGGCCCAGAAATTACCTCTGGGGATATTCGAGGATATTGTGCTTCTAAAAATATTTCGTATCCTACTGTAACTCGTCGCCTTGAGCAGTTTAAAGTTGGACACGGTAAGTGGAATTTGGAGGTAACTTCTGAAGTGGTAGATCAAATCGAACAGGCATACGTTTCTCCTTCAGCTGTGCCAGCTATTGAACAAAATCTTATTCCGGGTAAAGATGCTAATTTCGTCAGCTTTGGTAACTTTTCGGATATTAAAAAAATTATTTCTTCTCGCCTTTTCTACCCTGTCTTCATTACTGGTCTTTCTGGTAACGGAAAAACTTTTGCTGTGGAGCAAGCTTGTGCTCAGCTTAAGCGTGAATTGATTCGAGTAAATATCACAGTTGAAACTGATGAAGATGATCTTATCGGTGGATTTCGACTGGTTGATGGCGATACTGTTTGGCATAATGGCCCAGTCATCGAAGCCCTTCAACGAGGTGCTGTACTACTCCTTGACGAAATTGATCTTGCTTCAAATAAAATTCTATGCCTTCAACCTATCTTGGAGGGAAATGGTGTATTTCTGAAGAAGACTGGTCAGTTTGTTAAGCCCGCAAAAGGATTTACCATTCTTGCCACTGCCAATACTAAGGGTAAGGGTTCGGATGATGGCCGTTTTATTGGAACTAATGTACTTAATGAGGCCTTTCTGGAACGATTCTGCGTTACCTTTGAACAAAAATATCCACCTGTAGCAACTGAAATTCGTATTCTCACCAAAATGGCGGTAAGCCTTGGTATTGAGGATCCAAATGAATTCTGTAAAATGTTGGCAGATTGGGCAGATGTAATTCGTAAAACTTTCTATGATGGTGGTATTGAGGAAATTATTTCCACTCGTCGATTGGTCCATATTATTCGGGCATATTCAATATTCAAAAATAAGTCCAAATCAATTCGTTATTGCATTAATCGATTTGATGATGACACTAAAACTTCCTTCTTGGAACTGTATGATAAAGTCGATGCCTCATTTGTTTCTGATGAAAGTGCTGAGCAAACTGAAACCGTAGATAATTCTTCGGACACGGTTGACAGTAGCGTATCTTTTTGATATAATACGGGGAGGCTTGACCTCCCCATTTACTTGGTAATTAACTATGGACAATACAAACAATTTTTGGAAATATGAGGAAGACAAAACTCTCAAAGAAATTGAGAATTATATTGTCGGAACCTACAACGCTCACTACGCATCTGAAAAATCTAAAGTTCAGGTTCTTGATATTATTGATGCGATTGGTGATGGAGTTCCCTTTTGCCGCACTAATTTAATTAAGTATTCTGCTAGGTTTGGTAAGAAAAATGGATTTTCAAAACTTGATGCTTTGAAGATCATTCACTACGGCATTCTAATGTATCATTTTGCCGGTTTTCATAATAAAATTGCAGATCCCCATGAAACTTTCTGATAAAACTTTCTCACTCCTTAAAAATTTTGCATCAATCAATCAGTCACTTCTTTTCAAAAGTGGAAATAAGTTAAAAACTATTTCTCTGATGAAAAATATTTTTGCTGAAGCAACTATTTCAGAAAATATTCCCTGTGATTTTGGAATTTATGATCTGAACCAATTTTTAAATGGTATTGCACTTCACCAAAATCCTGAAATTGATTTTGAAAATTCGTCGTATCTTACAATTGTTGGTGGTGCTTTGGTAAGTAAGTATTACTTTTCTGATCCAAGTGTAATTGTAAGCCCCCCAGAAAAGGAAGTTGTTCTTCCGACAGAGGATGTATGTTTTGAGCTTTCTTCAGATCAACTTGAAAAGCTAATTAAAGCATCTTCTGTTCATCAGGTTTATGATTTAAGTGCCATTGGTGACGGTGAGACTATTAGTCTCAAGGTTTGGGATAAGGAAAATTCCACATCTAATGAGTTTTCAATTCCTGTAGGCAAGACTGATTCAGTCTTCACTTTTAATTTTAGAGTTGAAAATCTTAAAATTCTTCCTGGAAAGTATGAAGTTGTAATATCTAGACACAATTTTTCCAGATTCAGCCATTGCACTCTGGATCTGCTATACTACATTGCGCTTGAACCAGATTCCTCATTCAATTAATGAACATCTTTGTGACTGACCAGTGCCCGGTGCTTTCTGCCGTGGCACTTCCCGATAAACACGTTGTAAAAATGCCCTTGGAGACCTGTCAAATGGTCTCTGTCATCTTCTCCAAGTGGTATTATGGTTGGGGCACCATTCCCAAGAAGGACGGCACCTCCTATAATACGGAGAAGGGTGCCTTCCGCAATCATCCCTGTACTCAATGGGCAGCAAAATCACACGAGAACCTTGCCTGGTTGATTCGGCACGGTTATGCTCTGTGTAATGAGTATCGGCATCGTTATGGTAAAATTCATGCTTGCTTTGATGGACTTCAAGCAGCAGAAGTTATCTTTCTTGATAACTCTGGTAAAAGTCTTCACATCTACAATAATGTGGTAGAATTCACAAGGGCAATGCCCGATGAATACAAACTTGATGAAAGCATTGATACATTCACTGCCTACAAAATGTATATTGCCTCCAAACCCTGGGTCGCTGATAATTATCTTCGCATCCCTGAAAGAAAACCTTACTGGATTTAATTATGACTTTTAAATTATGAACACAAACAGAACTGACTTCTTGTGGGTTGAGAAATACCGTCCAAATAAAATTGCGGATTGTATTCTTCCTGATGACATTAAAAAAACTTTTTTGGAGTTTGTTGAGAAGGGTGAGATTCCAAATCTTCTTCTTGCAGGCCCTCCAGGAATTGGTAAGACAACAGTAGCAAAAGCATTATGTAATGAATTGGGAGTAGATTTTTATGTTATCAACGGATCTGACGAAGGACGATTTTTGGACACGGTACGGAACCAAGCAAAGAACTTTGCTTCGACCGTATCACTTCATGCAACTTCTAAACATAAAGTCATCATCATTGACGAATGTGATAACACGACCAACGATGTACAACTCCTTCTACGGGCTAATATTGAGACGTTTTATAACAACTGTAGATTCATCTTCACATGTAACTACAAAAACAAAATCATTGAACCACTTCATTCCCGTTGTGCCGTTGTGGAGTTTGGAATTAAGCCCAAAGACAAACCAAAACTTGCAGCAAAGTTCTTTGAACGGCTCAAAACGATCCTGGATCAAGAAAAAATTGAAGCAGATGATAAAGTTCTAGCACATCTGATTCAAAAACACTTTCCAGATTGGAGAAGAGTTCTTAATGAATGTCAACGACATTCTACCTCCGGTAGGATTGACTCTGAGATTCTTTCTACATTTTCTGATGTTAGAGTAAACGAATTAATTAAACATTTACGTGAAAAAAATTTCACAGAAGTTCGTAAGTGGATTGTTTCTAATATGGATAATAATCCCAATACTATTTTGCGTAAGGTATATGATTCCGTATACGAATACCTAGATGGTCCAAGTATTGCAGAAACCGTTTTAATTATTGCAAAGTATCAATATCAATCGGCATTTGTTGCGGATCAGGAAATAAATTTACTTGCAGCGTTGACTGAAATTATGGCAGTGGGGAAATTTAAATGATTAATTTTCAAGCAGAGAGTAAGCTTAGTGGTGATGAATTTGAATCTAAGGTTGAGGCAGATTTAATTTCTAGGGGATTTACCAATATTGAAAAAAATGTATGCATTCAACTTGCTGGATGTGAAATTGATTTTATAGCTGATGGGTATGAATATTGTGAGTGTAAGGGCGGAAATCCTGGACATAAAAAACGACCAGGAGCACTTAGGACTGATAATGTCAAGAAAGCGATTGCATCTGGAGCACTGATTAAATACTATAATCCACATATTAACTATGTGATTTATTTTTCAGCAAAACCCAAGTTAAATTCTTATTCAGATAGATCGCTTAAGACTGCTGTAATTTCTGGAATAGTTGATGAGATTAGGTATCTGGAATGAAAAGACTGAATAGTGATGATAGTCTAATTGTAGTTAGAGTTAAATCTACTCCACAAAATGTGAAAGAATCTAATGAGAATTTGTTTCGATCTACATGGAATTTACCACAAGCTGCAAAGCACTGTGGAATGTCAAATAAGGAAATGAAACTTATTTTCTTTGAATACTTAAAGTACAATTATCCAGATTATGAAGATAGAACTTAAGGAGTGGTTAAACTCAATAAACCAGACAAAGACTAATATTATGGACACGGATCCGGACAGCGTAAGTTCCTATGTGCCATTTGTCATCAATAAGTGTCTTTCTGGCTCTATTGATTCTATAATGTATTCTAATGAGATGAATATATACTCATCTTTAGATAAAAAATTACAATATGACTTTTACATAAATACTTTAAGAAAAAGGGCGAGATTTTCTCCCTGGCTCAGAAAGGAAATTGACAAAGATCTTGAATGTGTCAAATCTTACTATGGCTATAGTAATGAGAAGGCAGAACATGCTTTGAAAATTTTAACTAAAGATCAAATTAAACTTATTAGAGATAAGATTGAAATTGGAGGAATGAAATGAGCGTTGTACAAGAGCCGGAAGTGAATTGGTCACCAGATAAGATGGTGGAAGTGATTTTAAATGAACCTGACGATTTTTTGAAGGTTCGTGAGACTCTTACTAGAATTGGTGTAGCTAGTAGAAAGGAGAAGACACTATATCAGTCCTGCCATATTTTACATAAGCAGGGAAGATATTATATTGTTCACTTCAAGGAGTTGTTTGCTCTCGATGGTAAACATGCTAATTTTACAGTGAATGATGTACAACGCAGAAATCGTATTACTCAACTTCTTGCCGATTGGGGACTTATTTCTGTTGTTGATGTAGACAAAATTATGGATATTGCCCCACTGAATCAAATTAAGGTCCTTTCCTACAAGGAAAAGGATGAGTGGACTCTTGAAACTAAGTATAATATTGGTAAAAAGAAAAAGATGCAGGAAACCGAATAATCTTGTGGGGAGTTCAACACTCCCCTTTTTTATGTTCGATACTATATAATATGATGTTGCCTTCGGGGACATTATTAACTTACAGACGCTTAAAGGAGGTCTATCATGTTTGGAACAAGTTCGTTTACACTTTCAGTACCAGAAACTGCAAAGTACCTTTTAGAGATACAAAAAAATAGTATTGGTATGGATGAGTGGTTTAAGAGATTTGATAGTGCGTTTGATACGCACACAAATTATCCACCATACAATCTAGTCAAAGAAAGTAGTGTTGAATTTAAATTAGAAATCGCACTTGCTGGATACAAAAAAGAAGATATTAGGGTATCTACAGAAGAAAATATACTTACCCTTGATGTGGCAGAAGATAAAAAATCTAAAAATGCTATCGAATATCTTCATAATGGAATAGCAAAAAGAAGATTGAAAAGAACTTGGACCTTATCCGACGATGTTGTAGTTGGTGATGTTTCTTTTGAAGATGGGTTGCTTGTAATTAAACTAAATAAAGTTATCCCAGAACATCAGAAACGTAAGGTATATGAAATCATTCAATGATTTTATTTCAGAAACAACATTTGCTGTAATTGGTAAAGCCAGTTCTTATGGTCCTGGATTGTATGGAAATAAAACTGCAAGTGGCGAAGTTTTAAGACCATCAACTCCAGGAATTGCTCATAAAACTTTACCTCTTGGTAGTGATGTGCGATTAACAGATCCAAAGACCAGAAGAAGTGTAGTTACAAAGGTGATTGATCGTGGTCCCTATGAGGGAGATAGATCGGCGGATCTTACAACCCAGACCACACGAGATTTGGGCTTTAAGGATTATAAGGAATTTGGGGTAAGAGATATTGATGTAACTCCAGTAAAACGCAAATCACGTAAGTATTGATATGAAACTGGAAGAATTTGTTGAGCAAAAAATTACCTTTAAGTATCATGAAAATCTTAATCCAAAACTTTGGAATGATAGTGTTCTAAAGTCTGAAATTAAAATTAAGTTAATCCGTATTGGGAACGCTTGGGCAGACTTTGCAAATATTCCAAGAACTGCAATTAAGGACATGATTATAGTTGGAGGAAATGCCAACTATAATTACACAAAATTTTCTGATATTGATCTACATTTAATTGTCAATAAAAAAGATTTGCCAGATTGTCCTGATCTTATTGATGATTACTTAAAAGATAAAAAACAACTTTGGGCATTGACCCACGATATTAAAATATACGGTCATGATGTTGAACTGTATGCGGAGGATGAAGGTACAGCCCGTCCTTCTAATCAGGGGGTATACTCTGTTAAGTATGGTAAGTGGTTAGTCAAACCAAAGAAGTTAAATCCTAATGTAGATGTTGGGTTGCTTAAAAGGAAAACTCGTGATATAATGGATATGATTGATATTTTCATTTCTGGAAAATCTGATGATATTTCTGAGATGAATAAGTTGAAGGAAAAAATTAGAAATATGAGATCTGTTGCAATTCAAAGGGGGGGTGAGTTTTCTCTTGAAAATTTAGTCTTTAAGGAATTGCGTAATAATGGGCACCTAGCTAAATTTTCCCAATACATCAATTCAAAACAAGTAAAGGAATTGTCTCTTTAATTATATGTCTATAAAAATTGCATTATTGAAGTCTAATGAGGAAGTTATTTGTGATATGAAGGAAGTTCTATCTGGGGATAGATTAGTTTCTTACTGCTTCACTAAGCCCTATGTTGTTACAATTACGGATAAACTTCGTGGAAAGGAAAAATCTTATAAACTATCATTTACTCCCTGGATAATATTGTCTGAGGATACTGAGTTTTATATAAATCCTGACTGGGTAGTATCGATATATAATCCTGTAAAGGAAGTTGAAGAATCTTACTTGGAGAATGTAAATGGACGATCTTGAGTATATTGACATGTACAGCGAACTTGAACCAGAAGTTACAGTTGAATCTAAAGAAATTGAAGATATTGCGGTTAAGTGCATTCTTTTAAAGAATGGTACTTATATTGTATCTAAAATTGAAGAACTTGTTGTGGATTTTGGGATGCCAAATTGTAGGTTAATAAATCCTAAAGAAATTTTAAATGAAATTCCCCGCCTCGTCTCCTGGCCAAGATACACGAGTCAAACTGAGGTAATGACCTCCTCCGAGAATTTCTTGACAATCTGCGATCCCGATGCTAAAATGTTGGAACAGTATATGAAATTATCCGACTAATGCGGTTTTATACAAATGTTCAATTAGTAGGAAATGAATTTTTAGTTCGGGGATATGAAAATGGGAGCAGCTTCCTATCCAGAGAAAAGTATTCACCAACACTCTTTTTAGTAACAGACAAACCGAGTGAATATAAAACTCTTGATGGGAGGTATGTTGAGCCAATTAAGCCAGGATTTGTCCGGGATTGTCGAGAATTTTTTGCAAAATACAAGGACGTAAATAATTTTAACATCTATGGTAATGATAGATTTATCTATCAGTTTATCTCAGATAATTACTCTGAAACTGAGGTAAAGTTTGATATTAAAAATATTAATATTATCACCATTGATATTGAAGTTGCTTCTGAGGGAGGATTTCCAACTGTCCAAGATTGTTGTGAAGAGCTTTTAGCTATTACAATTCAAAATGCATCCACAAAGGAAATCATTACCTGGGGGTGCAAACCTTTTACAACCAAGCAGAAAAATTCTGAATATATTCAATGTACTGATGAGGCAAATCTTCTTAGTAGATTTCTCTACTATTGGGAAAACAACTTCCCAGATGTAGTTACTGGATGGAACTGCAGTCTCTATGATATGCCATATATCTCAAAGAGAATAGCTAGAATACTTGGAGAAACTGCAGCTAAAAGACTTTCCCCATGGAAACTTGTTTCTGAAAAGGAAATTCAAATTAATCATAAAGATCATATCATATGTGATATTGCTGGAGTTACTATTTTAGATTATCTAGATCTCTATAAAAAATTCACTTATGTGAATCGGGAATCCTATCGATTAGATTACATTGCTGAAGTTGAACTTGGTCAAAATAAGCTAGATCACTCTGAATTTGAAACCTTTAAGGAATTTTATACTAAGGACTGGCAAAAATTTATAGAATACAATATTATTGACGTAGAACTTGTTGATCGCTTAGAGGATAAGCTTAAGCTAATTGAGCTTGCAATTACCATGGCATTTGACGCTAAGGTAAATTTTGCAGATGTTTTCTATCAGGTGAAGATGTGGGATAGTATTATCTACAACTATCTTAAAAAACAAAATATTGTAATTCCCCCAAAGGAGCATTCTCAAAAAGATGAAAAGTATAAGGGTGCCTATGTGAAGGAACCTGTTCCTGGAAAATATGATTGGGTTGTGAGTTTTGACTTAAATTCACTATATCCTCACTTGATTATGCAGTATAATATTTCTCCAGAAACTTTGGTAGATACTAGACATCCTTCAACATCTATTGATAAGATTCTTGAGCAGAAGATTTCGTTTAAAGATTACTCAGAATATTCGGTATGTCCAAATGGTGCAATGTACCGAAAGGATATTCATGGATTTCTTCCTCAATTGATGCAGAAGATTTATGATGAACGAGTCATCTATAAGAATAAGATGATTGCAGCTAAGAAGGAGTATGCTAAGAAAAAAACTAAAGACTTAGAAAAGGAAATTGCAAGATACAATAATATCCAAATGGCTCGGAAGATTCAATTGAATTCTGCCTATGGTGCAATTGGCAATCAATATTTTAGGTATTATAAGCTTGAGAATGCTGAGGCAATCACCACATCTGGTCAAGTATCAATCCGATGGATTGAGGCTAAAATGAATAAGTACTTAAACAAAGTTACTAAAACTAAGGGAATCGATTATGTTATTGCCTCAGATACTGATTCCCTGTATCTTAACTTGGGTCCCATGGTTGATGCAGTATTTGCGGGAAGAGAGAAGACTAGTCAAGCAATTGTTTCATTTCTCGATAAAATCTGTAGGGTGGAACTTGAAAAGTATATTGAAAGTTCTTACCAAGAATTAGCAGAATATCTGAATGCTTATCAGCAGAAGATGAGCATGAAACGTGAAAATATTGCGGAACGTGGAATCTGGACTGGTAAGAAGCGTTATGCTTTAAATGTCTGGGATTCTGAGGGAGTGCGGTTTCAAGAACCTGAATTGAAAATTATGGGACTTGAAGCCATTAAGTCTTCAACTCCATCTGCATGTAGGGGAAAGATTAAACAGGCAATCAAACTTATGATGGTTGGAACTGAAAGTGATGTCATATCATTTATTGATGAGTTTAGGAGAGAGTTTCCTAAACTTCCGTTAGATCAGATCTCATTTCCACGTTCTGCAAATGAACTAAGTAAGTATCGATGCCCAGATTTTATCTACAAGAAATCTACTCCGATTGCTGTTCGAGGAGCACTTCTATATAATCATATGCTCAGAGTTAACAATTTAACTAACAAGTATAGTACTATTGGTGATGGAGAAAAGGTAAAATTTTGCTATCTCAAAAAACCAAATCCAATGGGTGAAAATGTTATTTCATATCTTCAAGAATTGCCAAAGGAATTTGGGCTTCTTAACTACGTAGATTATAACCTTCAATTTACAAAAACATTCTTAGATCCAATCACGTCAATTCTTAATAGTATTGGTTGGTCACATAAAAAAACACACACACTAGAATCTTTATTCACTTGAGGTACTTATGGATTTTTTAAAAGATATTGTAAAAGAGATTGGTGGAGAGTACACACAACTTGCAGCAGATATTGTTGAAAATGAAACTTATGTGGACACGGGTTCATACATCTTTAATGCTCTTGTCAGTGGGAGTATCTTTGGTGGTGTATCTGGTAACAAAATTACTGCAATTGCAGGCGAATCGAGCACTGGAAAAACTTTCTTCAGTCTTGCCGTCGTTAAGAATTTTCTTGATAATAATCCTACTGGATATTGTCTGTATTTTGATACTGAAGCTGCAATCACACGATCCCTACTTGAGAGTAAAAGTATTGACACAACTCGCTTGGTTGTTGTCAATGTTGTCACCGTAGAAGAATTTCGTGGAAAAGCACTCAAGGCAGTTGATCTGTATATGAAGAAGCCTGAGGGGGATCGCAGTCCCTGTATGTTTGTCCTAGACTCTCTGGGAATGCTTTCGACCAGCAAGGAGATCAACGATGCCCTGAACGACAAGGAGGTGAGGGATATGACCAAATCTCAACTCATCAAGGGGGCATTCCGTATGCTCACACTGAAACTAGGTCAAGCAAACATTCCAATGATCGTGACGAATCACACTTATGATGTGATTGGTGCTTATGTTCCCACCAAGGAAATGGGAGGTGGTAGTGGTCTCAAGTATGCCGCATCTACTATTATTCATCTATCCAAGAAAAAGGAAAAGGACGGAACAGAAATCATTGGCAATATTATCAAGTGCAAGACTGCCAAATCTCGTTTAAGCAAGGAGAATCAAGATGTTGAAGTCCGTTTGTTCTATGATGAGCGTGGTTTGGATAGGTACTATGGCCTTCTTGAGCTTGGTGAGCTTGGGGGAATGTGGAAGAATGTCGCAGGACGTTACGAAATGGATGGCAAGAAAATCTATGCAAAACAGATTTTAGCAGAACCAGAAAAATATTTTACAGACGAAGTAATGCAAAAACTTGATGTAATTGCCAAAGGGGAATTTTCTTATGGATCGACTTTGTGATTTAATTAAGGTATATCCAAATGCCTTAGATTTGGATATGTGCCAATTTTTAATAGATTTCTATGATTTGAATACCAACCTTCACGAAAGACTTGAAAATGATAGGAAGCCAAATTTTACACAAATTAATCTCACTGAGAATTATAAATTAAGTGAAGAATTGACCCTAGTTCATGAGACACTAGTGAATGAAACAATTAGGTATCGAAATTTGTACTACGAATTTATTGATTCTCGTTGTTTTCCTGAAGAACATGCATTTGAGCAGTATAGGATTAAGAAGTATGAGAATACTGGAACTGATGCATTTGATACACATGTTGATGTAAAATCCTTAGATACTAGCAGAAGATATCTTTCATTTTTGTGGTATTTAAACGATGTTGAAGTTGGAGGAGAGACCATGTTCAAAGACTTGACACTACACCCAAAGCGTGGTACTCTTGTGATGTTCCCACCAATGTGGATGTATCCGCACAACGGACAGCCCCCTGTAAGTGGTTCAAAATACATTATGAGTACTTACTTACACTATATTTAATGGACAGAATTGAGAGAACAATTTTAAGGAATCTGATTTATGATGATGAGTATTGTAGAAAGGTAATTCCCTTCATCAAGAAGGAATATTTCCACGAAAAAAACGAAAAAACAATCTTTGAAGAAATTTATTCCTTCATTGAAAAGTATAATAAGCTTGTTACCAAGGAAATATTATTCATTGAGGTATCTAAAAGAACTGATTTGAATGAAACCGAAGTTAAGGATATCAATTCAATAATTGCAGAATTAAAATCTGAAAGTGTTGAGATTGAGTGGCTAGTAAATTCTACTGAAAAGTGGTGTAAGGAGCGAGCAATCTATCTGGCACTTATGGAATCTGTTCATATTGTTGATGATGAAAGCAGCGATAAGAATCGAGATTCCATTCCTCACATATTGAGTGAGGCACTATCAGTATCTTTTGATCATAATATTGGACATGATTATTTAAAAAACTACAAGGAACGGTATGAATTCTATCACAAGACTGAAAAGAAAATACCCTTTGATTTGGAATACTTTAATAAAATTACAAAGGGTGGTATATCTTCTAAGACTCTCAATATCGCTTTGGCTGGTACAGGGGTCGGAAAAAGTCTATTCATGTGCCACGTTGCTAGTTCCTGCTTACTGCAAGGGCGCAATGTTCTCTACATCACACTTGAGATGGCAGAGGAGAAAATTGCTGAGCGAATTGACGCAAACTTATTAGATGTAAATATTCGAGATTTGTCTGAAATACCAAGGCAGAATTTTGAAACCAAAATTACAAATCTTATGAGGAAAACTGTTGGTACTCTCATTATCAAGGAATATCCAACAGCATCAGCTCATTCGGGACACTTCAAAAGTCTTCTAAATGAATTGGCAATGAAAAAGTCTTTTAAGCCTGATATTATCTTCATAGACTATTTGAATATCTGCTCATCGTCTAGATATAAGGGTAATAATACTAATAGTTACACCTTTATAAAATCTATTGCCGAAGAACTTAGAGGTCTTGCAGTCGAATTTGACGTTCCCATTGTTTCTGCTACTCAGACTACTCGTAGTGGTTATAATAGTTCTAATGTCGAACTTACCGATACTTCTGAATCTTTTGGTCTTCCTGCTACTGCGGATTTCATGTTTGGTCTTATCAGTACTGAAGAATTGGAACAGCGTGGGCAGATTATGGTAAAGCAGTTAAAGAATAGATACAATGACCCTACAACAAATCGAAAATTTTTGATTGGCGTTGATAGGGCTAAAATGCGTCTCTACGACGTGGATCAAAATGCACAAAAGGAAATACTTGACTCTGGACAAGAAGTCGAGTATACTAAACAGGAATCTACTAAACAATTTGAGGGTTTTAAATTTTAATGGAAAAGAAAATTGACTTTACTAAGTATACTGAATTTGTAGATGCTGTAACATCTGAGGCGTCCAAGGATTTTTCCTCACTATCTAACCGTATGACTGTTCTCGACAGTGAGGGGGCAAGTATTGAAAGACTTCTGACTGCTGGAGTTGGAATCAATGCTGAGGGCGGAGAATTTTTAGAAATTATTAAGAAGATGATGTTTCAAGGAAAACCTTGGAATGAAGATAATAAGACTCATCTCAAAATTGAACTGGGAGATATTATGTGGTATGTCGCACAGGCATGTATTGCTCTAGACATCACTATGGATGAGGTAGTTGCCATAAATGTTAATAAGTTGATGAAGCGTTATCCTGGTGGTTATTTTGATCCATACTATAGTGAAAATAGGAAAGTTGGAGATCTCTAATAAATAAATAAAACTAGTGATGATGCCAGATTTCCTTAGCGTTATTTTTAATAAATTTTTAAATAGCTACGCTGAGGATGGTCAGCACATTAAGAAAGATAGAGACGCATTATTGAATTTGTATCTCTATTTTTCATATTTTATGGATAGCCAGATAAAATTGAAACGTAATGATAGGGAAAGGGCCAAGTATAAAACTCTAAAAAAACTTGGTCTATCCTATATTAAATTAAATGGCAAAAAAATACTTAATCACCTAAGGACATCTGTTTAGTATAATGAAAACTTTTTTAGCTTTCATAAATGAAGCCAAGTCTTATCTTAAGGAAGAAGCTCCTTTACCAGAAATACTAACAGTCAGAGAAGAATATCTCTCAGGAAATTTATTCCGGGATGGTGCATTAGTTGAGCAAATTAGTAGTGGTAAGATTGGAACTGTGATGCGAAGAGGTACTAATTATTTAATATGTCTAACTGATGACGGAGAATTATTTAAGCCTTGGATTACAGATTCTAAAGAACTTTAATAAATAAATATATCTAGAACAAAATTTAAATAGAGATATGTCTAATCCTTGGCAGCAAGTATTTGAAAATTATAGAACTCAAATTGAAGAAGGTTATATTACCGAAAAATATGGCCAGCACAAGAGTGATGAGGCCGAAGAAACACAAGCTCTATATGATCTTCGTAATAAGATGAAGAATATGGGCAAGGAATCTGTAGTTGCTTATTTGAAAAGATCTAAGATGGCTCCAGAAAGAAAGTCTAGACTTGCTAAGGCTTTAGGACTTTCTATAGTTGAAGGAGTTCTTGATGAAAAGATTACAGCCAAGACTGATATCGGAACAGCTATTAAGGATTTTCAATCTTCTACGGATTCTAGATTAGCTGGTAGAAGTCAAGAGTCTAGACAAAAGGCAGCAATTGCTGCGGTTTTAACTGCTCGTCGTGGTGGTAAAAAACTTGCTAAAGAGGAAGTAGATTCTATATTGGAAGCTAAGGCTGGTAAGGTTCATGTAAGAATTACTAAAGAGGATGGATCTACCTTTGAGAAGGATATTATGCCAGCTCAAGTTGCGGAGTATAGAAAAAGATATAAGACTGTAGTTATTCTTGGTGCAGATGAGGGTTCTGCTACTGGTGCTACTTCTGCCGGATCATCTTCATCTAAGATGGAGTCTGCTAATTATATTGAGGAGAAGGGTGATGGCAATCTTGCAAATAACTATCCACCATATGATAAGGTAACTCGTGGTGATGTTATTGCAGGTGCCTTAGGAAAGGATGAAGAAGGTGGAAAGCGTTCACCCAAAAAGAAAAAAATTAAAGCTGAACATTATTCGAATTGGAGAACAGATTTTCCGGAAATAGTTGAAACTACTAAAGCTCAAAAGAGCGTATCTGGAAGGGGTCCAGATTCTTCCGAAGGCGAGAGTAAAAAAAAAAAGAAACCTTCTGAGTCCGAATGTGGTTGTTCACATGAAGTAAAGGAATCTGCAGAAACTCTTGCTCATGAACTTGGGGGAGAACTTGTAGATATTCAGGAATTTAAAGGAATGATTGCTCGCAGTGCAATTAAGGCCTTTACTAAAATTCCTACAAAAATTAAACCGTTGAAGGTTTCTCCAATAAAAACTGCACCTTTGCCAACAAAACCAAGACCAAATCCTTTAATACAACCAATAATTAAACCAGCTCCTCCAGGGCCACTTACAAAACCAGAAAAAGCTCCAATAACTAAACCAGGAACTCCGGGACCACTTACTAAGCCTGATAGAAAGAAGTCACCACTAACATTACCACCAACAAAAACAAAAACTAAAACTGGCATTTTAGTTCGTCTTGATAATAAGACTGGGGCCATATCTCAAGTTGAACCAAAAACTAAGACTCAAACCCAAACCCAAACTTCAATTCCTCCTACTGGCGGTGTGGGCACTTCTAACAAGCCTCCTGGACCTGGAGGAAGATATTTACCAGGTTCTCCTTCTGGTGGATTTAATGTTCCTAACATTATTCCAAAACTCAATGTAAGGCTTCCAGATCCTATTCCAAGGGCAACTCAATTTAGAGTATGATTTTATAAATAAAGATGATGAATTTAATGGAAAAATGGTAAACCTTCTAAAGTTAGTAAAACCACTTATTTTACAACTTGCTAATAATCCTCAGGTAAAGTTACTTGTTGTTCAACTTCTTGAAAAATATGTAAAAACCACCGATAATAGCATTGATGATACAATTGTTGCAACAGTTAAGGTTGCACTCTTCACAAATCAGCTTACTGGTGTGGTAGATACTAAGTTTGTAAAATGATAAGTTGTCTGCTTGCAAATTGGGGCCTCACTATTACTTTGGGGTTTCTACTAGCATTTTCAGAATGGCTTGGTAAAAATAAAAAAATTAAAGAAAATTGTATATATGATTTTATTGTGACATTTTTGCGAAAAATATCAAATTAAACTTGGGGAGTATGCACTCCCCATTTTTTATAAATATTCTTAGGATTACAAAAGTTATAGGTAAGAAACATGGCTCTCTGGGGCATCTCAACGACAACAGAAACATCAGCTAATTTCTTCAATAGACCTAAATTTCTATCAGAAGCCGATAGAAATAGAACACCACATAACTGCTTTGCAGATGGTCGTGGTTGGGTTTATAGAAATTACGGCACTAAAACTCACGGCGGGCTTTCATCTTCATTTTATGATGAAATTCTTGTTCCAATTAGTGGATTGACAACTGCTGGAGGTGGAGCAAATACCCGAGGTTTGGCTGCTCCTACTCCAACGGCAGTATTCTTCGCAGATCCTAATAATGCAAGTCCAGTGAGTATTGGAGCTGGTGGAACCAGTGGAATTGGAACTGGTGCTGTTGGTGAAGTTCATGTTGTTTATAATGAACTGGTTTATGTTTCTTCTGGAGCAACTATTGGAATTCTTCAAATTAATGCTGCTGGAGTAAGCACTCAGGTTTCTTCTGGAGACATTGTTGGAATTGCAACTTCAGTTGGAGCCTCTGTTCCTGTAAATGTGATTAATTCGCCAGCAAGTGGTGATCATTCACAGAGAGTTCTATTCGATGGCCAACTTACAAATCGAGTAGTTTTCAGATTTAACGTTCCCTCAGCTTTAGTTGGTGTTGGCAGCTTCCTATCAATTAGATGCACTAGGGGAATTGTTGGAACTGGAACTGATTTAAATAATGTTGGAATTATAACAACTCTTGATGGCATTATTAAAAATGTGGGTGGAAATGGTTCTTTAGCTTCGGTGGGTATTGGAACAACTACACTGAAGATTAAGGCTTAACATGAGATTTGATGAATTGAATGAAAAAAATTACATGATGTTTGCCATTAAACATTATGATAATCCTCAAGCAGTGACTCAAGAAGATTTTCTTGAGGACATGAAGAAGTTTAAATATATAAAAAGACTCCTGAAACAGTATAGAAATACTGGAGAATTGAAAACTCATTTACTGATTAATCACTTTATCATTCTTTATAATATTTTTGGAGAAGCAGCAACTCCACTTTTATTTTTTAAAATTGATAGGGAACTTTGGAGTACAGTGAAGACTGTAATGGTATTTCTCCAAAGATTCCCCGAATATCCTAGATCAATTTTACATGATATTGAGATAGATAATGACTGTTTTAATTACCTTCAAAATCTATGACAAACGTAGATAGAATTATCAATATAATTAGACAGCTTCGTGAAGATAGTCCAACCATGAACGTTGGAACATCTGGATTTACAAATTCATCCAATTCTAAAGGACCGGTGGCAGGATATGATAAACCCATGGATTTTGTCCGAAAGAATAGTCAGGCCCTCGATTTTAGACGAAAGTTACCGAAAAAGTTACCAGTCGAATACCAGAACCTATTTCGGAGGAAGAATAGTGTTTAACAACAACACCTCAATAGACACTAAGGTAGCAGTTCTTGAAGAGAAACTTAGTATCTATGAGCAAATGATGAATAAGATTGAACACGCTATTGATGCAATTAGTGAAACAAATCAAAATATTTCAAAGATGCTTGCGATTCACGATCAAAGGCTTGAGCAGGCAGTAAGATCTGATGAAGTAATCATTAAAATGATCGATGATCTTAAAAAAACAGTAGAAGCAGAAGATGTCGATTTGAGTGATCGTATTGATGAAGTGATTGACAAGACTCATGATCAATTGGATAGTATTAATACTAAAATTGAAGAAATTAGAAAAATTAAATGGATGACCATCGGTGTTGGTGTATTTGCAGCAGTTTTGGCAACATCTGTATCGACTCTAGCCTCGGGATGGCTTACTCCGGGGGAGTTGGGGTATAGAATGGAGCATCGGTACGTACCAGACCCAGAAAAAGTTAAGAAATGACTTCTTGACAGATCCGGTGGGATCTGGTAAGATTGTTAGGTGTCTGTTCTTTTATTATGAGTTATATTGAAGATAAGTATATTGGGCGGATATCTTCAAGATTGGAAAAATTTTCAAAGAAAAAGGCAGGCCTCTACAACTTTCGTTGCCCATATTGTGGCGATTCTCAAAAAAATAAATCTAAAACCAGGGGATATCTATATCAGTATAAGAATGACTATAACTTTAAGTGTCATAATTGTAGTGTATCAAAAAGTCTGGGATATTTTATTAAGGATATAGATAGCACTTTATATGGTGAGTATGTACTTGAACGATATAAGAATGGATTAACTGGAAAGGCTACAAATACCCCAAATCCCATATTTGATTTTAAGCCTCCAGAATTTAAAGTTAAACCTAAGATAGATCTTCCAAAAATTTCTGAACTAAATACAACACATCCTGCGAGAAGATATTTAGAAAATCGCCAGATACCCGAATCTTATCTTTCAAAATTATACTTTTGTGAGAAATTTAAGGAGTGGACAAATGCTCAAATTCATACCTTCGATTCTACAGAATTGGATGAATCTCGAATTATAATTCCACTTTTCAATCATGGTAAATTTTTTGGCTATCAGGGGCGAAGTTTAAATAAAAACTCCAAGGTAAAGTATATTACAATTCTTCTAGATAAGCATAATCCTAAAATATATGGACTAGATGATGTAGATTATGGTAAAACCATCTATGTAACTGAAGGTCCATTTGATAGTATGTTTTTAGAAAATTCACTTGCGATGGTTGGGGCGGATTTAGATAAAATGTTTTTTCTTTCTAACTTTGAGACTAACTTTGTTATCATTTATGATAATGAGCGTAGAAATAAGCAAATTGTCGAAAAGATGGAAACTCAGATTAACTTAGGATTTCCTACTGTAATCTGGCCGGAGATAATTGTTGAAAAGGATATAAATGATATGGTCTTAGCTGGTCATGATGTAAAATCCGTGATAGAATCTAATACTTACACTGGTCTACAAGCAAAAGTAAAATTATCTGAATGGAAACGAGTATGAGCAACGGTACAAAAGTTATTAAGAGAAATGGATCCCTTGAGCGATTGAATCTCGATAAGCTTCATGTTATGGTCGATGAAGCCTGTAGAGATCTTGCTGGAGTATCTGCCTCACAAGTTGAAATTCAATCCGGAATTCAATTTTATGATGGCATCTCAACTGGAGAAATTCAGCAAATATTAATTCGGTCTGCGTCAGATTTGATAGATTTAGACAACCCAAACTACCAATACGTTGCTGCAAGGCTACTTATGTTTTCCTTGAGAAAATCTCTTTATGGAAAAATCCGAGAATTACCATCACTCAGTAGACACGTATTTTCTTGTGTAGATTTGGGTGTTTATGATAATACGATTATTGATAAGTATAACGCATCAGAATTTTTTGAACTTGATAAGTGTATTAATCATGATAGGGATTTCCTATTCACTTATGCCGGATTGCGTCAAGTTGTAGACAAGTATTTGGTGCAGGATAGGAGTACTGGAAGAGTTTATGAAACTCCTCAGTTCATGTACATGCTTATTTCTATGACAGTATTTGCAGAATATCCCAAAGAGACTAGACTCTCATATGTGAAGAGATACTATGATGCAATCTCGAAGCATAAAATTAGTCTGCCAACTCCAATTATGGCTGGAGTCAGAACACCTCTTCGTCAATTTGCATCTTGCGTTTTGGTTGATGTTGATGATACTCTTGATAGTATCTTTAGTAGTGATATGGCTATTGGAAGATATGTTGCACAAAGGGCTGGTATTGGTATTAATGCCGGTCGTATCCGTGGTATTAATGCTAAAATTCGGGGTGGAGAAGTTCAACATACTGGAGTTGTTCCCTTTCTTAAGAAATTTGAATCAACTGTCAGATGCTGCACTCAAAATGGTATCCGGGGTGGTTCTGCAACTGTCCACTTTCCAATTTGGCATCAGGAGATTGAGGATATTTTAGTTCTTAAAAATAATAAAGGAACTGAGGATAATCGTGTTCGTAGATTAGATTATTCGATTCAAATTAGTAAGTTATTCTATGAGAGATTTATTCAAAACAGTGAAATTACACTATTCTCCCCACATGATGTTCCTGGACTTTATGATTCTTTCGGAACAATTGAGTTTGACTCTCTCTACATTGGATACGAAAACAATCCGTCCATTCCGTCGAAAACTGTTAAGGCGCAAGAACTCATTCTCACTCTTCTTAAGGAGAGGGCTGAAACGGGTCGTATCTACATTATGAATATTGACCACTGTAATTCTCATAGTTCTTTTATTGATAAGGTTGAGATGAGTAATCTTTGTCAAGAAATTACTCTCCCAACAAAACCAATAAATCATATTGATGATCCTGATGGTGAAGTTGCGTTGTGTATCTTGTCTGCAATTAATGTTGGTAAAATTAAAAACGATGATGACTTTGAAGATGTCTGTGATCTTGCAGTTAGGGGTCTTGATGAAATTGTCGATTATCAGGAGTATCCTGTCAGAGCTGCTGAGGTCTCTACAAAGGCCCGTAGATCGCTTGGAATCGGCTTTATTGGACTTGCACATTACTTGGCTAAGCTTGGACACAAGTACGCCTCTCAGGAGGCTTGGGATGCTGTTCACGGTCTCTCTGAAAGTTTTCAATATTTTCTTTTGAAGTCTTCAAATCAGATTGCAAAAGAACGTGGACCTTGTGAATATTTTAATCGAACTAAATACTCTGAGGGGGTTCTCCCCATTGACACATATAAGCGTGATGTCGATGAAATTTCTGCCATTCCACTGCAGCATGATTGGGAAGCTCTAAGGAGCAATATTGCCCAATATGGATTGCGAAATTCAACACTATCCGCACAAATGCCGTCAGAGAGCAGTTCGGTAGTATCAAACGCCACAAATGGCATTGAACCCCCTAGAGGATTTTTATCGGTTAAGAAGTCTAAGAAGGGTCCACTTAAGCAAATTGTACCCCAATATCAAACGCTTAAGAATAACTATACTTTGCTTTGGGACATGCCTAATAATATTGGGTATATTAATATTGTTGCTGTAATGCAAAAGTTTTTTGATCAAGCAATATCTGGAAACTGGAGTTATAATCCAGAACACTATCCAGATAATGAAGTTCCTGTGTCTGAAATGGCTAAAGACCTGCTGACTACTTACAAATATGGATGGAAGACTTCTTACTACCAAAATACTTACGATCATAAAACTGACGAAGTAAAGGAAGAACCTAAAACTACAAATGACCTGATTAAATCAATGTTAACTTCTGGAGAAGAGGATTGTGAAAGCTGCAAAATTTAAGGTTAGTAAAACTATCCAACCGCAAAAGACTAAAATGTTACAAGGGATTACCGTATTTAATTCCGAAATAGCAGAAACAAAAAAACAACCAATGTTTTTTGGAAAACCTCTTGGTGTGCAGAGATATGATTCCTATAAGTATCCTATTTTTGAAAAACTAACACAACAGCAGTTGAGTTATTTTTGGAGACCCGAAGAAATTTCTCTTCAAAAGGATCGTGCAGATTATCAAACACTTCGCCCTGAACAGAAACATATATTTACTTCAAATCTGAAGTATCAAATTCTTTTGGATTCTGTTCAGGGTCGTGGACCGGGTATGGCATTCATTCCTTATTGTTCACTTCCTGAACTTGAAGCATGTATGACTGTGTGGGAATTTATGGAAATGATACACTCCAGATCCTATACATACATAATCAAGAATGTTTATGCCGATCCTTCGGAAGTTTTTGATACTATTTTAACTAATGAACATATTTTAGAGAGAGCCTCTTCAGTTACTGAAGCTTATGATGATTTTATAAATTCTGCACATTCTTATGGGACTTCCAATTTGTGGGAGTTTGCAAATGAAGGTATTGATCTTGGTAAGGGGGAACGAATTGAACTTAAGCGAAAGCTTTATCGTGCTATTGCTAATGTAAATATTTTAGAGGGGATTAGATTTTATGTTTCGTTCGCTTGCAGCTTCGCTTTTGGTGAACTCAAACTCATGGAAGGATCATCTAAGATTATCTCTCTCATCGCAAGAGATGAAAATCAGCATCTTGTCATCACTCAAAATATCCTCAACAAGTGGCGTGAGGGTGATGATCCAGAAATGCAACAAATTCTTAAAGATGAAGAATCGTGGGTAATTAATGCATTTAAAGTGTGTGTTGATCAGGAACGTAGATGGGCAGATTATCTGTTCCAAGATGGTTCAATGATTGGCTTAAACACTAAACTTCTTGGTAATTATGTAGAATGGATTGCAAATCGTAGAATGAAGGCGATTGGCATAAAGCCAATCTATGATATTTCTATGAAAAATAATCCACTTCCCTGGACAGAGCATTGGATTTCATCTAAGGGACTCCAAGTTGCTCCCCAGGAAACTGAAGTCGAATCCTATATGGTCGGCGGAATTAAACAAGACGTTAAAACCGATACCTTTTCTAATTTTAAACTATGAATCAAGATAAACTTAAAATTGTTATTAAAAATTTAGAGCTATTAATAGCTCAATTGAAGTCCGAAGTGTATTCCGATACTGAATCTTACAGACCACATCCATCCAATTTTGGATTAATTTACGAAGACGATGATGGATATACAGACTAAATTTAGAATTGTTTTGGATCCTGAAAAGGAAACTTGGTTACAGAAACTTGAGGGATGGGCGGCTTCACAAAAGCCACCCATCTCATTTTTGCTATCTATATTTGTTGTGTGGTTAAAGGAATTTGTAATCGAGTATAAGGTTCAGCGGGAACTTATAAGTGTAGATGAGCAAGCTAAGAAAATAGTAGAACAGTGGGAGGCTGAAGATCCTCAACCAATTATTACGGTAAAACCTTCTGAGGTTGATGGTCTTGATGATATAAGTATATCAGCACCCTGGAAAAGAGAATGAAACCTAGTTCGGCTAAGGCTAAAGGAAGAAACCTGCAGAAGTGGGTTAGAGACCAGCTTATAGAGCAGTTGGAAATACACCCAGAAGACATTGAATCCCGCTCAATGGGTGCTGGTGGGGAAGATCTAATTATGGCTAGAGCTGCCAGAGAAAAATTTCCATTTTCCCTTGAGTGTAAGAATGTTGAAAAGCTAAATGTGTGGGAAGCCTATGAGCAGGCTAAGGCAAATTGTGGACCCTACGAGCCACTTGTGGTTATGAAAAAAAATTTAAAAAAGCCTCTCGTTGTATTGGACGCAGAGTTCTTCATAAATCTTTTCAAATCTGTGGGTTGACACCTGGATAAATAGGTGCTATACTATGATTTAATCAATTCTTAAGAATTGGTTTGTTCGTTATGTGATCTTGATCGTGACACCTAGAGCCGTGGAAGGTGCCTCCCGAGAGGGTTGGTATACCCCCCTTCTATACGGATGTCGAATTCTACCAAATTTAATGCTTTTTAACAAAACAATCAAAACCCTTTCGGTCGTTGCTCTGAGTCTTGGTGCTCTTGCCCCAACTCCTTCTCAGGCAGCGACCTGTTCTTATGCTTCACACTATGGAGTCGGTGATGGTTACAATGGTCAACGAACCGCCAGTGGCGAACGGTTCAATGCCTATGGTAATTCTGCCGCACATCGTTATCTTCCATTTGGAACTAGGTTACAAGTAACTAATGAATCGAATGGTAAATCTGTCATTATACGAATCAATGATCGTGGTCCATATGTGGCTGGCAGGAATCTTGATCTTTCTTACGGTGCATTCTCAGCTATTGCATCGCCAAGTAGGGGAGAGATTAGGGTGTGTTATTCTCAAATCTAATTGAGATCTCCGTGGGGGGTTGACAGCCCCCCACATCTGTGGTATGATTGTTTCATGTCTCGGTAGCTCAGATGGATAGAGCATCTCACTTCTAATGAGTTGGTCGGGGGTTCGAGTCCCTCCCGAGACGCTTGACAATTTGGAGTTTATCTCTTATAATTGTCTCATGCGAAATTAATTCAGCGGTAGAATGTCTGCCTTCCAAGCAGAACGTCAGGAGTTCGAATCTCCTATTTCGCTCTTGGTGGCACTCGCTAGGTAGATAACCTAGAAAGAGACTACCATTCCCTCTGGTAGTCTATTGGTAAGGACAGGCGGATAACGCACTGGGAAACTGGGTTCGATTCCCAGACAGAGGACCATTCCTCTATAGCTCAATTGGCAGAGCACGAAGCTGTTAACTTTGGGGTTCCTGGTTCGAGTCCAGGTGGGGGAGTTGGGCGATTGGCGCAGCGGTAGCGCAGCTGCTTTACACGCAGACGGTCATTGGTTCGAATCCGATATCGCCCATTTGTGCATATATAATACGTTATGAAAAACAAAGCATTTAACAGACTCATTCAAAAATTCATAAGGTTCTATCACCGGGACATATATGAGGAGTTAGATGATATTAAACGGATGATAAATGATGTTAACAGTCAGATGCAAGAATTGCAACACCGAATTAGAAACACAAACCAAAACCCAAGTATGTGGTTGTCCGAATATGACGACAATAACTGGGTGTAAGATAACTGCTGAAGATCTATCTCAAGTTATTATGGTAAAGCCACAATCTGAACCTCAAAGGACTTCTCTATTTTCTCCGGAAGATTTACAGTTCCAAGAATCTAGAAGAGCTAGAAAAGTACGTAAGTTAGACTTTGAAGTTCGTTGATGTTGGAATTTTTATGGTGAGTTGGCAGAGCGGTTTATTGCAGTAGTCTTGAAAACTACCGTGTCGAGAGGCACCGTTGGTTCAAATCCAACACTCACCGCCTTTTAATCCACATCTTATGAATAACTTCCAACGGGAAAACTGGAAAAAGATTAAAGACTATATGGAGAGGGTTGACAAAACCAACAATCCATACTATCGTAGAGCGGTGAAGGTTGTTGAAACTGGAACCGATCCTGGAGAATTTTTTGAAAATGAGCCACCTATTATCCCGCCTTTCAAATGACGATGTTTTTGTTGCATTTATATACTACCTCTTGACAGTGGCTCCAATCTTGGCTATACTACTGTCATACAAGAAAAGCAACCGGGTGTAAGTCAGCGGTAGACGGCTGCTTTTGGGAAGCAGAAGACGTTGGTTCGAACCCAACCATCCGGACTAAACTTTTTAATGAACTTATAAATAAATTAAATTTTCGAACAATTCCATGACTGAAATTACTATTGGCGAATTCCAAGAATATTTTGATGAGTATTTTGAACGTGTTGAGAATGGAGAATCTCTACTAATCAAAGGTGGTGCATTTGATGTCGTTATGATTCCTGCAGAGGAATACGATGAATTTACTCGAATAGGTTTGAGTGATTGATCTTTTGCGAGTGAGACTTGGTAGTCAGAGGAGTCTTATAAACTCTTTCCGCCAGATTAGCGGCTTTGACCTGGTTCGAATCCAGGCACTCGTATTCGTTATTTGCGAATATCGAATGCTCCTTTAGCTCTCTGGCGAAAGCACCGAACTCATAATTCGACTAAGGTCGGTTCGATCCCGACAAGGAGCACTAGTCACGGAGAGACTTTAAAAGCACTGGTCGGGACCCCCTCGAAGTCACGGATGGACTATAACAGCACTGGTGGAGTCAAATATGACCCATTACACACAACACACACAACGGAGAAAACAAATGACACCTTACGAATTACGTTTTGAAATCTTTAAGCAAGCACAAAATCTTGCTGACCAAGAATTTCATACAAAATGGCAATCGGCTGATCGTGAAAATCAACTCTTAAAGGGTTCTGCTGATCCATGGACACTCACGTATCCAGTATACCCTTCTTACGAACAAATTGAAAAACTTGCAGAAAAAATTAATGCTTTTGTGAGTTCCAAATAGGTTTCCACAAGATAAGGGACACTAAAAATTCTTGTTGGTGCGGGTGGGGAATACTGCCGCCTGGTTTCTTGCCTCCAGTTAAAGGGCAAGTGGCGAGCCTGAATTTTTTAAGGGGGTTGACAACAGCCTCCTTTTTTAGTATACTTATCAAGTAATTATTATGTCATATGATCGGAATTAATTATCTCGGCAAACGGCGAGAACGATTGGCAAATCAAATGTTTCAGTATGCAGCATTGAAGGGAATTGCCAAAAATCGTGGATACGATTACTGCATACCTCCATCAAAATACCAAGGGGTAGTAGATGAGTGGGAGGAACATCAATTATTTGTTCCATTTAAGCTTGATACGATTAATATTTTAAACATTCAGTATATTGATTTTGATCGATCAACGATCAATGAGTCTGGATTCAACTTTGATAAAACCTTATTTGATGAGTGTCCTGATTGGGTATCTCTTTTGGGATACTTTCAATCTGAAAAATACTTTAAAAATGTTAAATCTGATCTTAGGCAGGATTTTGCTTTTAATAACGATATTTTGGATCCATGTATGGATGCAATTTGTTCAATTGAAAGCCCAATTTCCCTACACGTTAGAAGAACTGATTATGTAACCAACCCTAATCATTCATCGCTGGGTTTAGAGTATTATGAAGAGGCTCTGAAACAATTTGATTCTAAGCGGAATGTACTAATTTTTTCAGATGATACGGAATGGTGTAAGAATCAAAAAATATTTGAATCTGATAGATTCTATGTGTCTGAAGGTCAGACTAATTATGCAGATCTTTGCCTGATGACATTATGTGAAGATCATATTATTGCCAATAGTTCCTTTAGCTGGTGGGGGGCTTGGTTAGCAGAAGATAACCGGGTAATCGCACCTTCTGGTTGGTTTAGTGGCACGAATCTTGAACACCTAGATACTACAGATTTATTACCTGAAACTTGGGAGATTATTTAATGAAAGTCGCAATTAGTTTTATCGGAACTGGAAAATACTTAAATTTTTTACCTTCATGGTATGAGCGGGTCAAGGAAAACTTTTTACCGGATTGTGAAAAGACTTTTTTAGTTTTCACTGATGGTGAAGGAGATTTTCCGGAAGATATTAAATCCTACAAGCAAGAGCATCTTGAGTGGCCACATATCACCCTTAAGAGATTTGAAATTCTTCAAAAAGCTAAAGATGAAATTGAACAGGCAGATTGGTTTGTATTTTTAGATGCAGATTTAATGCCAGTCTCTAAAGTTTATAGTAAAGATTTTTTTGATAAACAATTTTCATATTTTGGAGTGCATCATCCATGTCACTTCTTAAAGATGCCACCACACGATAATCCCCCAGGAGCATTTGATGTAAATCCACTATCCTTGGCAGGAATTGAAACTGGAGATGATATCTCAGTATACTATCAAGGATGTTTGTGGGGTGGAAAGGTTCCTAAGGTTTTAGAAATGATTACTGAGCTGGAAGATAGAGTTAATAAAGATCTGGAAAATAATGTGATTGCTCAGTGGCATGACGAAAGTCATCTTAATAAATTTTTTGCTCAAAACCGAAGTGATGTGAATACCCTTCATCCTCAGTATGCTTTCCCTGAAGTATTTGGTCAGTATTGTGAATTTGAACCAAAGCTTCTACATCTAGCTAAAAATAACGGCGAATATCATGTCTAATGTTGCAATTTTATATTCTGGTCAGCCAAGAGACTTTATTAAGTGTTGGTCTAATCATCAAGAATATTTAATGTCATCATTTTGTGCAGGAACTACATTAGCAATATTTGCACACTTTTGGAATTATAACTTTGAAATTGAAGAATTTGTAATTGATGTAGTAGATCCAACTACTGTAGATTTTGAAGAGCCAAAGATCTTTTCGCATCCATCAATTATATCAGATCCGAGGTACTATCATCCACTGAATAATATTGTATCTCAAGCATATAGTTTGCACAAGGTTTCATTATTGATGGATAAATACGTTCAGGATGCGGGAAATGGGAAATTCGATTTTGTCATTAGAACTCGCACAGATAATTGGTTTACAGAACCGTTAGGTAAGCTATCTGAGTATGATCCACAAGGACTTCATATTACAGATATTCAAAGTCATACAGATTATGCTCTAGGAGATACCTTTGCTTTTGGGGATTATGATACTATGATGTCCTACTGTAGAATGTATCCTGATTTTGAAGACATTTGTAATGAGGGTGCAGTTGTAAATCCAGAATGTATTTTAGGTTGGAACGTAAAGAGAAATAATCTTATTGTTCACAAACATCCATTTTATCCTAAACTTTATAGAGATGTAGTATGAGTAAGTTAGTAATTTTTGATCTTGACGGAGTTCTAATAGATAGTAAAGATGTTCACTATGAGGCTTTAAATCGAGCTTTGGTTAAGGTCAATCCCGATTTTGCAATTACCCGTCAGGAGCATGTGAGTGTTTATGATGGACTTCCGACAAGTGATAAGCTTGCAATTCTTACGCAGAGGAAGGGGCTATCCCCAGAATCATATAGTCAGATTTGGAAAGATAAGCAAGATGAGACCCTAGTTATTTTTGGTGAGCAGGTTAATAAGGATTATGAGTTGATGAGTTACTTCTCACAACTCAAGGATATGGGTTATAATATTGCTGTTGCTAGCAATAGTATTCGAAATACCGTTAAACTAATCTTACTTCGGTTGGGAGTATTGGAGTTTGTTGATATTTTTGTAAGTAATGAAGATGTCACCCGCAATAAACCCTATCCAGAAATGTACTGGAAGTGTATGATTGCATTTGGAGCCATTCCGGAAAATACCGTTATAGTAGAAGATAGTCATATTGGTAGGCAAGGTGCTCTTGATAGTAAGAGTCATTTAATTCCAGTAGATAACCGAAAGGATCTAACACAAAGTAAAATTGACAAGATTAAAAATATTCTCAGTAAACCCACTAAAACAAAAATCGCTTGGAGATCTGAAAAAATGAATGTTCTTATTCCTATGGCTGGAGCTGGTAGTCGCTTTGCTAAAGTTGGCTACACTTTCCCAAAACCTTTGATTGAAGTTCGTGGTAAACCCATGATTCAAGTTGTTGTTGGAGGCTTAAATGTTGAAGCTACTTATACCTATGTTGTGCAGAAAGAGCATTATGATAAGTATAATCTTCAATATCTTCTCAATCTATTGACTCCAAATTGTAACATTGTTCAAGTTGAAGGACTTACCGAAGGGGCATGTTGCACAACTCTTCTTGCTAAGGAATTCATCAACACCGAAGATCCACTAATTATTACGAATTCTGATCAGTTAATTCTGTGGGATAGTAATGAAACTCTATATGCATTCAGTAATGATAATGTGGATGGTGGTATTGTTACATTTCCAGCAACTCATCCTAAGTGGTCATTTGCAAAATTGGGCGAAGATGGATATGTTTCAGAAGTGGCTGAGAAAAAGCCTATCAGTAATCATGCAACTGCTGGAATTTACTACTGGAAGCATGGTTCCGATTACGTTAAGTATTCTGAGCAGATGATTCGCAAAAATATTCGCACAAATAATGAATTCTATGTGTGCCCAGTATATAATGAAGCAATTGAGGACGGTAAGAAAATTCGTATTAAGGAAATTGGATCTGATGATATGTGGGGTCTTGGAACTCCAGAAGATCTGAATTACTTCTTGGAGAATTATAAAGGAGAAGTTTGATGAAAGTAGCACTATTATTTTTTGGTCAACCAAGATTTATCGACAACCCTGAGATTGAACGGGTTTATAAGGAATCTATTATCACTCGGTATGATACTGATGTCTTTGGGCATGTTTGGTGGAAGGAATCTGATGAAGAGTATGATTATTCTTCTTGGTCCCGCATTTCTAACTGCCCAATTCCAGAAAATGCTTTGGAGTTAATTTGTACAAAATATAATCCAATTTTGGTTCAACATAATGAGCCGAGAACTTTTGAATTGCCCCCAAATGCAAAGGCATTTGTCGATGCAAACTTCACCGGTAAGCATCCAGAAGGGCATTGGAATGAAAAAAATTATAGCAATATCATGTCACAGCTATACTCAATTAAAGCTGTATCCGAATTATTTGATGCATATAGAAGGGCTCCAGAGACTAATCAGACATATGATTGGGTAATTCTTGCCAGGTATGATACAATACTTACGAATTTTCCAAATCTCGAAATGTGTGATCCTAATAAATTCTATCTTCCTGGACATCATCCAAGATTCCCAGACACTATACAATTTTTCGGAACTAAGTTTCTTAGTTGGTCTAAAAATGCCTTTGATGATGTTGACTCAGTATATGAAAATATTTGGGAACCTTCTCCTGAGGCATTCAAAATGGGCTCCTTTCTGAGGAGATTTTCTCAGAATGATTTGGCACCATGCCCAATGGATGCTCATGCCGTAAGGGGTTAATATGCTAGAGATTAAACTCTGTATATTTGATGTTGATGGAGTCCTGGTAAACAGTAGGCTACTTCACTATCCAGCAACTGCAAAGGCACTTGCGGATTATGGATATGAATATTCTCAAGAAGAGGATGATGAGTTTGGTACTATCCCAACATTGACTAAGTTGGAACAGCTAGCAAAGAGTGGAAAAATTCACAATGATGATATTGATTCTATTTGGAAATTGAAAGATACCTATTCATGTATTCTCTTTGATGAAAATATAATGGCAAATGGACAAATCAAATCACTTTTCAAAAAACTAAAGGATTCTAATATTGGAATTGTCTTAGCATCAAATGCTAGATATAGTTTTGTGGAGAAGGTTGTAAGCTTGTTGGGGGTTTCTGAATATGTTGATCATATTTTAAGTGCTCAATATTTAACCCCAAAACCCGATCCAGAGATCTACTTAACTGCAATGAAATTGATGGGAGTTTCTCCAAGCGATACTATTATCTTTGAGGATAGCGAGGTTGGAAAGGCCGCAGCCTATGCAAGTGGTGCCAGCGTATATGAAGTTGAAAGTTATGATGAATTAAACAGTTCTATTTTTTACACCAATGAAACTTATAGCACATCGAGGTAATTTGGACGGGCCTAATCCCCTACTTGAAAATTCACTTGAATATATTGATCATGCCATTGAATGTGGTTATGACGTTGAGGTTGACGTAAGAGTTGATAAGCAGACTAAAAGTCTATTCCTTGGTCATGATGAACCCCAGTATCAAGTAAGTTGGATTTGGTTTGGGCAGAGAATTAATAATCTTTGGATTCACTGTAAAGATTTGCAAGCTCTCTATGAGTTTTCTAGAACTACTAGTGGATTTAATTATTTTTGGCATCAAAATGATGATTTTACTCTTACTAGTAAGGGGCACATATGGACATATCCTGGCAAAGCATATACCCCAAATTCGGTGTTAGTGATGCCAGAAATGAATCTTAGTTTAGATATTTTATATAGCCTAACCTCGTTTAGTTGCTATGGTATTTGTAGTGATTTTGTGGAGAAGTTTAAATGAAAGTAGCGTGTCTATACTATGGCCAACCTAGATTTACTGCAAATCCATATTGCTATGAATCTCATAAAAAATTTATTTTTGATCGATACGATACTGACATCTATGCACATCTTTGGTGGGATGATGAGAATGAGAAGCAGTGGGATAGGTCTCACGTATCTTCAGATTGGGAATACTCCACCTGGCTTCAGATGGAGAAGTGTCCTAAGGACCGTGATGATTTAGACCGATTTGTATCTAAGTGGCAGCCACACTTTATACAAACTGAGAAGCCAAAAGAATTTTCTAACGAAAAACTGTTTTCCGAAATTAAAAAGAGTTTTGATACCGAAAGGTTTCATCAAAAGAATTTTCATAATCAACTTTCCCAATTATACTCCATTGAACAAGTTGGAAAACTTTTAGAGTCTACTGGAAAAACTTATGACTTTATTATCACCATTCGAAGTGATCTAAATATCTGGGACTATCCTAATTTGTCTGAGTTGAATTCTAGTAAGTTTTATCTTTCCTCTCATTCACAACATTTCCCAGATTTGGGATTTATTTTTGGGCAGAGATATATTAAATTTTTAAAAGCATATACTCATACAATGAATGGCCTAGTGAATGTCGATGAGTGTTGGGCACCAGTTGCTGAAGCATTTAAGTATTCGTGCTATAATAGATACTATAGTCAAAATGACTTAGTAAAAATACCACTTCCACTTAGATTGGTTCGTGGAGTAGATTGTAAAGGACCCACCTGGTAACTATGAAAATTACACTTATTGGCCCCGGAATTATGCCCATTCCCCCAACTGGTTGGGGTGCAGTTGAGATTCTTATTTGGGATACCAAAACTGCTTTAGAAGCTATTGGACACGAAGTTCAAATCATAAACACAAAAGACGCTAGACAAATCATCAATGAAGTAAATGATTTTCGTCCAGATTTTGTTCATATTCACTATGATGAATTTATTGAGATTTATCCATATATTCAATATCCAAAGGCAATTACCAGCCATTTTGGGTATCTGGAACGCCCGGATATGTTCAATGGATATGTGGACATCTTCAATACCTTTGGACAAGTTCAGCCAAATGTATTCTGCCTATCTGAAGGTATTTCAAACATCTATAAAATTCTATTGAGTATTCCTTCAGAAAAGCTCTTTATAACTCCAAATGGAGTATGCTCGGAGGTGTTTAGTTACACTGAGGCTCCAGAATTTGGAGACCGTAGTATCTATCTTGCAAAGATTGACTATAGAAAGCGACAGCATATGTTCCAATCTATTGAAAGTCTTTGGTTTGCTGGAAATATTGCTGACAGTAGATTTAATCCAAATAAAAATTATCTTGGGGAATGGGATAAGCCAACTCTATATAAGAATCTTACTCAGTATGGTAATTTAGTACTTCTATCTGATGGTGAGGCGCATCCACTAGTCTGTATGGAGGCCTTGACAGCAGGGCTAGGTGTGGTAGTATGTGAATGGGGTAAGGCCAATCTAGACACCACTAAGGAGTTTATTACGGTCATTCCCGAAAATAAAGTTAAGGATGTTGAGTATGTAGAACGAAAAATTATTGAAAACCGAGAATACTCTTTACAAAATCGTAAAGCTATACTAGAATACTCAAAGAATTTTGACTGGATTAAAGTCATTACCAAATATTATTTACCGAGTGTAGAAAAAATCATTCATGGACAAAAATAAATCAGCATATAAACTTAACGGAATTGGTCCCATCTACTACCTAAATCTCGATGGCCAACCAGAAAGGCGGCAAAATGTTGAAGAACAATTTGCTCACTGGGAAATTAAAAACTATGAAAGAATCTCTGCTTATGATGGCAGGGATGATGATCTTAGTGATATACTCGTTGGGAGGTATCCGGAAATTTCTTCTGGCGAAGTGGGTTGTGTCACTTCTCATCTCAAGGCAATGAAGCATTGGTTGAACACCTCTGATTCAGATTATGCTATAATTTGTGAGGATGACATTGATCTAGAAACTGTGAAGTATTGGCCCTTCACTTGGAGGGAACTCTACTCATATATTCCCTACGATTGGGATGTCGTACAACTTGCAGTCATTAATCCCAGAAAATTGCTTGGAAATTTGCATCCAAGACTTGTAGATGATTTTTCGACTGCTTGCTATATGATTAATCGTAGATATGCTGAAAAGCTTATGCACTTTCATGTCCGTGAAGATAAGTATAAGCTTGATAATGGGGTTCGTCCTAGAGCTGTAGCTGATGATCTAGTCTACAATGCTGGTAGAACTTACTCATTTCCTGCATTTGTTTATAAGGTTGATCTTGGATCAACAATTCATCCAGAACATGTGGATGCCTTTCATAGAGGAAGCCGAGACGGTTTAATTTCTTGGTGGCAAAATGAATCTGGAAAGATGCGGGTGGAAGACTTCTTCCAATTTGAATATAACAATCTCTAATAGATAGTCATGTCAATTACTACTAATGAACATGGACAACAAAACATGTTCGCCAAAGAACCTAAAATGTACATTACCGAGGAAGATCAAATGAATTACGAAAATCAAACACACAACGAACGTGCAGAAATTTTAAATGGAAGACTTGCGATGCTAGGATTTGTAGCAGCAGTAGTATCTTATGCGATTACTGGAAAACTCTTTTTTGGTGTATTCTGATACCTAGGCATGTTTTACACAGCAGCCTTGGTATTCTTTGCTGTTGAAATTACTGTTATGATTATAGCCATTTCATACTATAGAGGAAACTCCTAATGAAAATTGATTTACATAGCTTTTTTAATTTTTACGATAAAAAAAATCCAAAGCATGTTGCTGCGGTAGAAGAACTTGAAAAAAATATTGAGAAGTATGCTGCATCACTTCTTGAGGATAGTGCAAATTGGGTTCGTATTTACAGAACCAAGATAGAGAAACCAAAATCATCTATTCGGTTAGATGTTCCATATTATCCACAGACTGATAACTATACCGATGCATCACGCACTTGTAATAGTTCTAGTTGTGCGATGTGCCTTCAGTACTTTAAACCAGGAACTCTAATTGGATCACAGGGGGATGATGCGTATATTCGCAAAGTCTTTGCAATCGGTGATACAACAGATCACACAGTTCAAACGAAGGTATTATCTGACTACGGTATCCGTTCTCAGTTTAGTTACAATCTGTCTTTTTCAGATCTTGATCGTGAGTTGGCTGCTGGACGGCCTGTGGTTATTGGCATTCTCCATAGAGGTTCTTTGTCTAATCCTACTGGGGGCCACATGGTCGTTGTAGTTGGTAAGACCGAAGGTGGGGATTATGTTGTAAATGATCCTTATGGTTCACTCAATGATGGTTATACTGGGGATGTTTATAGCGGTAAGGGTGCTATCTATAAGAAGTCTGAATTAGATGCTCGTTGGTGTCCAAATGGAAACGATGGGTGGGGTAGAATTTTCTTATGACTATTAACTTTTTAGATGCGATTAAGTATAATAAGAATACTCCAGAGCAACTGAAAGCATGGGAGTATCTTCAAATGCATGTAGCACCTGAGATTCTGGAAGAGTTTGCAAAACTCTATAGAACAAAACCACCAGTTTATGGTATGCAACTTGTCTCAAAGGGGGAACTTGCATTCATCTGGGGATGTAGTACTACACTTATTCAAGATACAGAGATTGTTGAACTGAATAAGTGCCTGAAGACTTTTGAAATCACTACTCCTTCTCGTATTCGTCACTTCCTCGCACAGATTTCTCATGAGTCTGGTGGTGGAAGATACAAGGAAGAACTAGCATCTGGTGCTGATTATGAGGGTCGTGATGATCTTGGCAATATCCAGCCCGGTGATGGTAAAAAGTTCAAGGGTGCTGGATATATTCAACTGACTGGTAGAGCAAACTATCAGGCATTTGCTAATTATATCAAGGATCCAGAAGTTATGACTGGTGTATCATATGTTGCTTCTCGTTATCCCTTTACTAGTGCCGGGTTCTGGTGGCATAATAATTCTATGAATGCCCTCTGTGATACAAATCCAACGGTAGAGCAAGTTACTCTCAGAGTAAATGGTGGTTATAATGGGTTGGATGATCGTAAGATGTATTATAAAAAATGCTGTAATGTGATCTAATCTTCCTGAGAAACTATCCAGGTTTTTAATCTATAAAGATATTCCCGGAGATATTTGGCTTGTTCTTCATGCCAGGTATCTCCGGTTTTTATGTAAAGGTATGTGTGCTTATCAATTGCTTTGAGTATGTAGTGAATTGAGTCATTCCATGGAATCCTAACTGGCGCATTATATTCTCTAGGGCGACTCATTTTGCTACCTTACTGTTTTAGGTGCATACTTATTTTTCAATGCTGGTGGCAGAACTGCAGTACTCGGAGTATCCCGAGATGATGTTGGGGTTGGTTCAAGAACTGCTGCAGCAATTCCTAGCGGAGATCCGGTTTTAGCGATATTTGCAACTCTTAATGCGGCCCCACCAACTTTGAGTGCTGTCCCACCAACTCTTAATGCGGTTCTTACTGGACGTTCAAATGCTTGTCTAACTGCTGGTGTCGGTCCTGTCTTGACCATTTCAGGACTGAATGCTTTAAGAGGTCTCCAACCCGAAACACCACTTGCTCCAGCCTTGAATGCTCGATCAGTTCTAGTAAGTTGTGTTCTATCGTCACGCATCAGATCTTTCCAGGATGCTTGAGTTTCATTAGGAACTCTTGTATTTCTTCCCTTGTTCCACCAAGCTGCAAGATCAGTCTCCCCTATAAACTCGTTAAAGGTTTTCATATTTGTTTTATTTTTATTTATTCAACCAGCTTGTCTGTTTCATGCTCGGTCCAGAAAACAATAAAGGTGAGTATTTATGCTGATTGACTTTTTATTAAGATTATATTATACTAAATAAGTTAGGAAACAAAGACAAATCTTTACGTTCCGTAACACTTCTGTAACCGAGACCATCAGAAGTAAAGTGTCTCTCATATCCAAGGCCTAGGGTGCCATGGAAATACTTACTAACAGTTCTCCCTCGAACTCATATCTACTACCCTTTTCAAAAATGACTGCTACTATTGCTTTACAAAGACAATCTAACCCATGGAACCAATTCTGTGAATGGGTTACCTCCACCGACAACCGACTTTATGTGGGATGGTTTGGTGTGTTGATGGTTCCTTGCCTACTTGCGGCAACTACTTGTTTCATCATCGCATTCATCGGTGCTCCCCCTGTGGACATTGATGGCATTCGTGAACCCGTATCTGGATCTTTAATGTATGGAAACAACATCATCTCAGGAGCAGTCGTACCAAGCTCCAACGCAATCGGACTACATTTCTACCCAATTTGGGAAGCTGCTTCCCTTGATGAATGGCTCTACAATGGGGGTCCGTTCCAACTCGTCGTGTTCCACTTCCTCATTGGCATCTATGCTTACATGGGACGAGAATGGGAACTTAGCTATCGATTAGGTATGCGCCCTTGGATTATGGTTGCTTACTCTGCACCTGTTGCTGCTGCGACTGCTGTGTTCCTTGTCTATCCTTTTGGTCAAGGAAGTTTTAGTGATGCTATGCCTCTTGGTATTTCTGGTACGTTTAACTACATGTTGGTGTTCCAAGCCGAGCACAACATCCTGATGCACCCCTTCCACATGCTTGGTGTGGCTGGCGTCTTCGGTGGTTCACTCTTCAGTGCTATGCACGGTTCGCTAGTGACTTCTTCACTGGTTCGTGAAACCACAGAAACTGAATCGCAGAACTACGGCTACAAGTTCGGACAAGAAGAAGAGACATACAACATCGTGGCTGCACATGGATACTTTGGACGACTTATCTTTCAATATGCGTCCTTTAATAACTCACGCAGTCTCCACTTCTTCCTTGCTGCCTGGCCTGTTGTAGGCATCTGGTTTACCGCTCTTGGTGTTAGTACCATGGCTTTCAACCTGAACGGATTTAATTTCAACCAGTCTATTACTGATAGTCAGAACAAAGTAATTCCTACTTGGGCTGATATTCTTAATCGTGGTGGACTTGGGATGGAAGTAATGCACGAAAGAAATGCACATAATTTTCCTTTGGATTTGGCATCAGTTGAAGCAACTCCTGTTGCTCTTACTGCTCCTTCAATCGGTTGATAAAATTAGAGACCCTTTACGGGTGATAAAATTAGAGACCCTTTACGGGTCTCTTTTTTTATGCTATAATACAGGAAACCATAAATCCTTAAATAGATAGGAACTAAAAAAATCAAAATGACCTACGATACTGTTTTCATTTCTGATGTTCACCTGGGCACCGATAGATGCAATACTGAAAAGTTCTTGAAGTTTCTGAAGGAACTTAAGACTAAAAAACTAGTGATGGTTGGAGATATTCTAGACATTCATTGTATGGAAAGATACCATACAAGATGGAAGAAGGAACATACAGAATGTGTTCATGCAATTCTCAGCCTAGCAAAGAAGGGCACAGAGGTTGTCTATATTCTTGGTAATCATGAAGCAATGTTGAGAAGGTATTGTGACTTTGAGCACAAGAATCTTTTGATTTGTAATGAATACGTTCATAAGGATTCTAGGGGAAATAAGTTCCTGTGTGTTCACGGGGATAAGTATTCTGAATATTCCTCTGGTTCTTGGAAACAACTTATCTTTAATTGGGGATATGAGTTTATAACACCACTAAGTATTTGGTTAAATCGTTTCTTTCAATTTTCTCTGGTTCATTACTTAAAGAATACCGTAAGGGGTAGAGAGTATATTAACTGTTATGAGTCTGATATTGCGGTTTTTTGTGCTCAGGAAGATAAGAAGTATGCTGGAATTATTTGTGGTCATATTCACTCGGGGAACATTCGTCAGTTTGGTAAGATCACTTATATGTGCTGTGGAGACTGGTGCGATTCCTGTTCTGCTATTGTAGAGAAGCGTGGAGTCTATTGTTTAGAGAAGTATTGAATAACTTATAAGATGTATACACCTGAGGGTTACTTATCCGATCCTCCAGATGCAAAATGTCCATACTGCGGGAGGAAGAAAAAAGTTTGTTCTTATGTAGATAGTTTAATTCGTATTTGGGGAAGAGATGCCTGTAAGAATACCCATAAGATTAAATTTAAAAACTTAGAATAAATAATTATAAGTTGCAACTACTTATGGTTCCTCTGCACTCGCCTAAGGACTATCTGTTTAATCTTCAGGCAACAAATAAATCGGAGGCAAAACGATTATGGAGACAGAATATAAAGGATGCCTGGAATCACGAGTGTGCTTATTGTGAATCTAAAGAAGACATTACACTAGATCACGTTATACCTCAATGTAAGGGTGGTTTAGATATTAAGACGAATGTAGTTGCCTGCTGTCATTCTTGCAATCAATCCAAAGGTCATATTCCTTGGGAAGAATGGTATTACAATCAGTGCTTCTTCTCTATTGAGAACTATGATAAGATCACAGAATGGATGAGCCCTGATGCACCGGAAAATGTTTTTGCTTATCGACCAAGAAATAATAAGGCGTATTGAATTCATCTAAATATCAAGTATAAAAAAATATGTTAAATGGCACCGTATAAAGTACTAGGAGTTCACTATATTTTAGATCTTTGCTCATGCAATGTAGAATTGTTAAACAATTCTCAATATATCATGGTCACACTTCGAGAGGCAATTGTTCAATCAAATTCGACCCTTTTAGAAGAAGTGAAGTATGAATTTACGCCTCAGGGAATAACCGCAATTTGCCTACTTTCCGAGAGTCATATTAGCATACATACTTGGCCAGAAATGGAATATGCTGCAGTAGATATATTTACTTGCGGTGAACATACTAATCCTAAGAATGCTTGCGATTTTATAATAGCTTCTCTTCAGTCTAAATCCCCCCAAATGACTATTATACCTAGAGGTATATGATTTCTAAAAGTGGTCTTGAAGTACTTGACATAATTCTTGGTTCTATGATAGGATACAGTGCAGTAGTAATTCCTTTAATTTTTATCTTACTATGAACAATTTTTTAATCTATACTCGGGACTACTGTCCTTGGTGTGTTAAGGCAAAGGAGCTTTTAGAATCTCTCAATTTGAGTTATTCTGAATATAAGCTTGGAAGGGATTTCCAACGAGAAGACTTTATTGATAAGTTTGGAGAAGGATCAACCTTCCCTAGAGTTTTTGTTGAGGATTCGTTAATTGGGGGTTGTACCGATCTAGCAAAGTATATTCAAAATAATTATGAAGCTTAGTGGGATAAATAAAGGTGTTGAATTAATGCTTCGTTCTAGGAAGAAAGTTCCAATTGCTAAAACCTGCCTAATGAGGTTTGGTAAGACGGTTATGGTCTTCCGCAAAAAAGTGACCATTTACTTTGAGTTTTCTTTAGATATAATGAATCAAGAAGTAAAGGAGCACTCAGATGGAGTTAACGGTAGTAGCGGCAACATTTAGTATTTTATTTTCTGTACTATTTTTGATTGTCGGTGGTGTAATTGGATGGATTGCTAAAGACTACTTTTGGGAAAAGGTAGAGGAGCAGTATCATCCAGAAATGTATGATGAGAATGGAATGCTAATTCCTGATGAATTAATAGCTGTTAGATTTGAACCTAGCGAAGATTTTTTTGATGACGACTATGAAGACTAATTAAAAGGAGATGAAATGAAATTGCCTAACAATCCGTTGATTTCGGAAATTTTACAAAAAGTATCAAACGCAAAAACAAAGGAAGAGAAGATTGAAATTCTTCGTAGTAATGAAACTCCTGCACTAAAGGCAGTATTGATTTGGAATTTTGATCCGTCAATCACCTCATGTTTACCTGAAGGTGAAGTTCCATATACCCCAAATGATGCTCCAGCTGGAACTGAACATACACGCATTTCGAGCGAATATAGAAAATTCTATCATTTTATCGAAGGTGGGGATTATGAAATGGCTCAAGGAAAAAAGGAAGTTCTTTTTATTCAGATGATTGAGTCTCTTCAACAGGATGAAGCCGAAGTTGTATGTTTAGTAAAGGATAAGAAACTTGGAACAAAATATAGAATCACCCACAATGTCGTCAGAGAAGCCTTCCAACAAATCCAGTGGGGAGACAGAGCCTAGTATAAAATCTCTCTGGACTAAGGAGGACAAGGAATATCTTAAAAAATACAGCATAAAAATACTTCATGAAAATTGTGATAGGTCTATGGCAAATTCTAAAAATTTGCCAAGCAATTCACACTTGATACAGTATAAACTTAATGGCACTATTTTTTTAGATATTGTGCAATCGTACACCAAGTCCAAGGTCTTTGATGCATACTATGATAAATTTGGTAGGGATGTAGTCCAATCGATTACATATACTCAGGGTAGAATAAATCCAAAACTATATGGGGCAACTAAACCTGATGACGTAAAACGTAAGAGAAGATAAATATAGAAAAGATAAGAAATATGAAAACTTTTAGCCAATTTCAGGAAGATAGTCTTACTGTAATTCTTGAACAAGCTGGTAAGGGATTTGCTGCAATGACTGATCAGGATTTTGAGAACTGGGTCAAGGACAACCCTGCCGCTGCGGAAAAGGCTAGAAAGGTTCGTGCTGAATTTTTAAAGACCTATAATACAGCTAAACAATCTTCTGGAACGCAACAGACTCCTCCCAGAGGGACCTCTACAGCCTCTGGTGAGCCATTTAACGCTACGGGTAAACCTGGATCTCCGGGCAATTCTCAGGGGGGCTATAGCACTCCTAGAACCCCCACAGGCAATTCAACATCAACTCCTCCAGGTCCAAATAAGCCCCCATCTGGAGCAACCTCAGGTACTTCAAGTAGAGTAAATGTTTCTCCAGGTCAAGCACTACGAGTTGCTGGAAATGTAGCACAAGCTGGATTTGTAGGTTATGATATATACGACAAAACTAAGGAGCGTCAAGCTCAGGGTGAAAGATTGCGAACAGCAATTCCAAAATCAGCAGTAGAAGCTGGTGGTGGGTTAGCAGGATCTGTTGCGGCAGTTAGAGCAGCTGCACCTATTACCGCAAGGTTGAAAAATCCTTATGCCATAGGTGCTGCAAATCTAGCTATAGCTTCTGGTGGGTATTGGGGTGGAGAAAGGGCAACCTCAGACATTGTTAAAAAATTAGAAGGCCCTGATGTAACTAAAGATATGGAAAAGACCGCACAATCCTACGGGATGCGGAAGGCAAAGGTTGGAATGCAAAAAGCTAATACTTATGGTGCAACTTCTGGATCTGGAATTCGAGGCATTGGTGGGCCAACTACTGTCAGTAAAACTGATAGAGGATCATTTATTTCCACTGGATCTGGTGCTCAGAGAAAGACAGCACAACTTGCGTCAACTCAACTAATTCGTGATCCTAAGAGTGGGAAGCAAGTGGTTGGGGATTTAGCCTTTAAGGGTGGTCAGGCAACATATGTTGCAAGACCTTCAACTGCATCTAGGGATTCAA